>Ga0209092_10000030_pt1 | contig 114520 bp, 109 predicted proteins | sample FraStrMetagenome_FD_187446 | JGI IMG/M metagenome (GOLD analysis project Ga0209092, IMG submission 187446) | Marine eukaryotic phytoplankton communities from Arctic Ocean - Fram Strait ARC3M Metagenome (SPAdes) (version 2) | ecosystem: Environmental > Aquatic > Marine > Oceanic | place: Fram... | reverse complement strand
TATATGTATCAAAAGCAGCCTCAATAAGACCTTCATCTAGAGTTAACAGGTACTTATCTACTATTGATTTTTGAAAAATTGCCATTGAATAATAATTGAGCTCTAAAAATATGAAATATATCCATGCAAATCCTAAATTTTACTGCCAGTTTTACTGCCAGTTTTATGTATATTTGGAACTTAACCTTGGCGGATATATAATTAAATTTAATGACTGTCTAAGTAAGGTTTATACTAGTGTAGTTGCTCAAACCCTTTGTGCACTTGAATACACTGCATAAAAAAACCCTCTCATTTCTGAAAGGGTTGGTAGTAGCGGGAATTGGACTCGAACCAATGACCTTCGGGTTATGAGCCCGACGAGCTACCTACTGCTCTATCCCGCGATTTGGACTGCAAAGATACCATATAAATAAAGAGTTTGCCAAACTTTATTTGATTTTTTTTTATTCATTTAAAATTTCAGCTTAAAAATTAAAAAGAAACTATCTTTGCGGCATGGAACATAAATCAGGTTTTGTAAATATTATTGGAAATCCAAATGTGGGTAAATCAACACTAATGAATGCTTTAGTAGGTGAAAAACTATCAATTATCACCTCAAAAGCACAAACAACAAGACACCGTATCTTAGGAATTGTAAACCATGATGATTACCAAATTGTTTTTTCTGATACACCTGGAATTATAAAACCAGCCTATGAATTGCAATCTTCGATGATGGATTTTGTGAAATCTGCTCTAGATGACGCTGATATTTTAATCTACATGGTAGAAGTGGGTGAGAAAGAATTGAAAAATGAAGGGTTCTTTCAAAAAATAATTAATAGCGAAATTCCAGTGATCTTACTGTTAAATAAAATTGACACCTCTTCCCAAGAGGCTGTTGAAGAAAAAGTGGAATATTGGAAAGAAAAAGTACCAAATGCACTGGTATTTGTTATTTCTGCTTTAGAACGATTTAATGTAGATAGCTTGTTCGATAAAATTATAGAATTGCTTCCCGAAGCACCACCCTATTATCCAAAAGATCAATTAACAGATAAGCCAGAACGTTTTTTTGTCAATGAAAAGATCAGAGAAAAGATATTAATTCATTACAAAAAAGAGATTCCGTATGCTGTAGAGGTTGAAACAGAGGAATTTGTAGAAGAAGAGAATATTGTTAGAATTCGAGCTGTAATTATGGTAGAACGAGAAACTCAAAAAGGCATTATCATTGGCCATAAAGGAACTGCTATTAAAAGAGTGGGTGCCGAATCTAGAAAAGATTTAGAAAAGTTTTTTGAGAAAAAAGTTTTTATAGAGCTCTATGTAAAAGTGAATAAAAACTGGCGTAGTGATAAAAACCAATTAAAACGTTTTGGTTACAATCAAAATTAAACAGTTACTTCCTTCTAAAAAACACAGGTTTTCACTAATTTTAGTTGTTTTAAAGACTTCTTTTTTTTAGCATCTTTCCTTTGAGCATTAGTTGTATCTTTGCAAAAAATTTCAATTCAAATGAATAGTATTGTTGCCATTGTAGGAAGACCAAATGTAGGGAAGTCAACCCTTTTTAACAGGTTGGTTCAGCGAAGAGAAGCAATTGTAGATTCTGTAAGCGGAGTTACTAGAGACAGACACTATGGAAAGTCTGATTGGAATGGAAAAGAGTTTTCTGTGATCGATACAGGTGGCTATTCTGTGGGTTCTGATGATATCTTTGAAGGAGAAATTAGAAAACAAGTAACCCTTGCTATTGAAGAAGCAGATATTATTGTTTTTGTGGTAAACGTTGAAGACGGAATTACACCCATGGATGCTGAAGTTGCAAAACTTTTACGAAAGGTAAAAAAGCCCATTTTTACGGTCGTAAATAAGGTTGATAACGCCATGCGCGAGCCAGATGCTGTTGAGTTTTACAATCTAGGCCTTGGAGACTACTTTACAATTGCATCTATAAATGGAAGTGGAACTGGAGATTTATTAGATGCTTTGGCAGAGAAAATGCCAGCACCGGAAGAAGTTGATTTAGAAAAAGAAGAATTACCAAGATTTGCCGTTGTTGGGAGACCAAATGCAGGAAAATCGTCTTTTATCAATGCTTTAATTGGAGAAGACAGAAATATAGTAACCAATATTGCAGGTACAACAAGAGATTCGATTGACACCAAATACAATCGTTTTGGTTTCGATTTTAATTTAGTAGATACTGCTGGGATTCGTAAAAAATCTCGTGTAAAAGAAGATTTAGAATTCTATTCTGTAATGAGAGCAGTTCGCTCTATCGAATATTCTGATGTAATTATGCTAGTTGTTGATGCTACTCGTGGATTTGAAGGACAAGATCAAAATATTTTTTGGCTAGCAGAAAAAAACAGAAAAGGGGTTGTAATTCTTATCAACAAATGGGATTTGATTGAAAAAGAAACCAATACCATGCGCGATTTTGAGGCAATGGTTAGAAAACAGATAGAACCTTTTACAGATGTACCAATTGTATTTATTTCTGCATTAACAAAACAACGTCTATTTAAAGCAATGGAAACTGCAGTAGAGGTTTTTGAAAACAGAAAAAACAAAATACCAACTAGTAAACTAAATGATGCAATGTTAAACATTGTAAAAAGCTATCCACCTCCAGCTACAAAAGGAAAGTTTGTAAAAATAAAATATTGTATGCAATTGCCTACACCTACTCCTCAATTTGCCTTCTTTTGTAACTTACCTCAATATGTAAGAGATCCATACAAACGCTTTATTGAAAATAAATTAAGAGAAATGTATAATTTCACAGGAACCCCAATAACCATCTATTTTAGACAGAAATAACCGGCCATTTTAATTTATTGAATACACATAATTCAATCCAATGATATCTATATTTTTAGGAAGTGTTTCAAGTATATTATTTTCTCGACGATAAAAAACCTTGAATTTCCCAATCTTTTCCCATTTATAACTTAAGCCATAAGTTAGCCTATACTTACTTGTTTTATAGTTACGTATCTTAAACGTATCATTTTTAGTAAACTTGTTGAATATTTCTAATGAAAAAGAGGGAGCAAATGGCGAATTCTTAAAGTCATATTTTAGTCCTGATTTAATTCGAACTCCTTGCGAAACTAGATCTCCTTCCAGCTCATTAACCCCTAATTGATTTTTATTTTGATAGCGAATTCTATGAGATGTAGTTATTCTGTTTATGTCATATTTATAAGAAAGATCTATAGTATATCGAAAATGATTTTCAAATCCTTGTTTTTTTCCTTTGTTATCATTTTTTGTAATATGTCTAAAACCTACACCAATTTCAAAATTTTTAAACAATTCGTAATCCAGCGTTAAATCTGTAAAATAAGTATCTGTGGTAGTCGCATTTTCTTTAAGTCTTAAATGTTCTTTAAGACCAACTTTAAAGTTGTTATTTACAGAATACGCTACCCCTACTGAACTCCATAATTCAAAATCTTTTGTATCTGTCTCTTGAGAGTATAGAGCAGTAGATGACACAATAAAAAAGCTTAAAAAAGCTAATATTCGATATGTATATTCTTTCATTGTTTAGTCTTTAATATTATAATAAATGATGACTGTCGCAGTATCTTTTAAAAAGTCGATACCTTCTACAGTAACTTTGTTAACAGCAATACCCGTTCTTAATTCTATATCAGCCTTCAGCAGTTCGTAATTTTCTGGCTTAATATTATCTATGTTTTCATAGACAATTTCTTTGGTAACTTCATAGTTTAAATTCCATCCTTTCTCTATGATCCCTATTGTTAGAACAATTGCAGTATTCGCAAAAATAATTTCTGCATAACTCATTTTTTTATTTACAAAAGCATTCATTAAAGAAACTCCTATTACAATAAATAAATACGTCATTTCTTTAATAGGAATAGATTCTGTTCGATATCTAATAATTCCAAATATGGCAAAAAGCCCTATGGCTAGTCCAATATCTAGCTTGTATTTTTTAAGGGTAAAGCATAGGAAAAAGACAATAAGACCAATTAGGTAATAAGTAAATAAGTAATTTTTTTTAGGAGTAGTGCCGTAATAAAACCACCTTATGATTATTGATAAAAAAAAGAGATTGATAAAAAAAAGAAAGGCCATTTTATAAAAGTCCTCGTCAAAAAGGGGGATGTTCATGTAATCCATAACTATAAAGATATTTTATTAATTTTTAATACTTTTTTTTTAAATAAATTATATTTTAAATTTTTATACAAATGTACCATTCCAATACAATATTTACTGATGCTGTATGGATTGTATCTATATTGCTTTAGTGTTTTTACAATAATAGATTTTCTGTTAAATCGATGCTGCTTTACTTCTATAACAACTAAATTGTTATAGCTTTTTTCGGTGTCATTAATAGAATACGCTAAGTTTAAATCGATTGTAGCCCTCTCATTATCTTTAAGGTTCACGAGCGTTATTCGTTTAAATCTGTTCCATAAAGCAGGTTGTAAATCAACTTTTTTACCTGTAATTTCTGTGATAAATTCCTTCGATTTTTCAGACAAACCTAATTCAAAATCTGGTATTTCAATTCTTGATTTATTGGTTTCTCCTTTGCCATTCTTTTGCTTTATTTCTAAAAAAGTCAACTCAGAATCTACATATTTACGTTGTCTTATTTTTGTTCTATGAACTCTTCCATTATGGTGGTCAAAATAGAATTTAAATTCTGGAGTATCAAAATATACAGAAGAATAATTCATAATTCTTCTATTCTTTATTTCTAATACTTGATATTCTTTTTGTAAATCACTTAAAATTTGATCTAACGATTTTATATTGATCGTATACTTGGTATCTGTTCTTTTCATTAAAGAAACAGCATTCATCTCTTTAAGAGAAATACTTTTAAAATTAAATAGTGTATTGGATATTTTTTCTAGCTCAGTAGGTTCCTTATGCATCTTAGTTCATTATTCATCGAAATTATTAGCATCTAATTCTTTCAATGTATCTAGATAACTTATTATTCCTTATTAAAAATTTCGAAAAATTCTTTGAAAAATAAATTTTTATGTGAAATTAATATATAAAAATTAATAAAACGTAAAACAATTCATTAATTTTATGCAAGTTGTTTAACATCTATTTGATTCATATAACTAACTTTTAATTAAAAAACACCTGTTTATTTAAAACACGTGTTTATTTTTGCACTAACCTTTATAAGGTTCTAATAACTAAAGATTACTAATTCACACTCTTAAAATCTAATAAAATGCTAAAATGGAAAGAAGTCATCAACTTCTCAACAAAAGGGAATCCAACTCCAGATAAAAGAATTGAAAAGTCTGAATTAGAATGGAAAACCCAATTAACACCAGAACAGTATAGAATCACAAGACAGAAAGGAACAGAAAGACCCCATTCTGGTGCTTTATGTAGTGTTTATGATGAAGGCCAATACAACTGCATCTGCTGTAATACTCCCTTATTCGATTCTACTATAAAGTTTGACTCTAGTTCGGGTTGGCCTAGTTTTACACAACCCATTAAAGAAAATGCCATTAAATATTATAAAGACAGCTCTTTTGGTATGATTAGAGTTGAAGTGCTATGCAATACTTGTGATGCGCATTTAGGGCATGTTTTCCCAGACGGACCCTCACCAAGTGGATTGCGTTATTGTATTAATTCTGAAGCGATGCAACTCAAAAAATAAAATTCTAAAAATGAATAAAAATATACTAACTGCCACAATAGGAGGTGGCTGTTTTTGGTGTACAGAAGCTGTTTTCCAAGAAGTAAAAGGAATCAAAAAAGTGGTTTCTGGATATGCAGGCGGAAGCGCTCCTGGAAAGCCAACATACAGAGAAATTTGTTCGGGATTAACCGGTCATGCAGAAGTAATTCAAGTAACTTTTGATGGAAATATCATCTCATTTGAAGAACTTTTAATCATTTTTATGACCACGCACGATCCAACAACATTAAATAGACAAAAGGAGCAGATAGAGGAACACAATCGTTCTGTAATTTTCTATCATACTAAAAGTCAGCAAAAAATTGCCCAAGAAATATTGACACAAATTCAGTCTTATTATCAAGATACAATATGTACAGAGGTAAGTCCTTTGCCTATTTTTTATGAGGCAGAAGCTGCTCATCAAAATTACTACAGAGAAAACACACAACAGGGATATTGTAGTTTTGTAATTGAACCAAAATTGGCTAAATTGAGAAAGTTATACGCTGATAAATTAAAATAGTTCAAATACAGTTAAAAAATAGATTGTAAAAACTGTAATAATAAGTATATGAAACTTAGGGTAAAAGAGACTTTTACAACAGAAAATCCATCAGATTCAATTCTTGAAAATACAAGAAGACAGGTTACTGAAGCAGTATTTTCATATGTAAAACCCAAAAAAACCAAAGATCCGAAAGTGATTCACGTTTCCCAGGAAATGGCTTCTGATCTTCAAATATCTGAAGAAGAAACAAAGTCAGATATCTTTAAAAACATTTTTACTGGAAATGCGATTTATCCAAATACAACCCCTTATGCCATGTGTTATGGAGGACATCAATTTGGCAATTGGGCAGGGCAATTAGGAGATGGAAGAGCCATTAATTTGTTTGAAATTGAAGCTCATAATAAAAACTGGAAAGTGCAATTAAAAGGTGCTGGAGAAACCCCATATTCAAGAACAGCAGACGGTTTGGCCGTTTTACGCTCATCAGTTAGAGAATATTTGTGTAGTGAAGCGATGTTTCATTTGGGGGTACCAACAACACGCGCTTTGTCTATAAGTTTGTCTGGTGATCGTGTTTTACGTGATGTTTTATATGATGGAAACCCCGCCTATGAAAAAGGCGCCATTGTTTCTAGAACATCGCCTAGCTTTTTACGCTTTGGAAGTTATGAAATTTTTACCGCCAGAAAAGATATCGAAAACTTAACATCACTCGTTAATTATACTATTAAACACCATTTTTCACATTTAGGAAAACCATCTCAACAAACCTATATCAACTTTTTTAAAGAAGTTACAGAGCGCACTTTAGAAATGATTGTTCATTGGCAACGTGTTGGTTTTGTGCATGGAGTAATGAATACTGATAACATGTCTATTTTAGGCTTAACCATCGATTTCGGCCCTTATGGCTGGTTAGAGGGTTTTGATTATAGTTGGACGCCAAACACAACCGACAACCAACATAAACGCTACAGATATGGCAACCAGCCAAATATTGGTTTGTGGAATTTATATCAACTCGCAAATGCTTTGTATCCTATTATTGAAGATGTAACACCTTTAGAAGAAATTCTAAATCAATATAAAGTTGACTTTGAAGAGAAATCTTTCCAGATGATGAAATCTAAACTAGGATTGTTTTCTGATCATGAAAACGATTTAAACTTGATTCAAAGTCTAGAGGACAGTTTGCAATTAGTTGAAACAGACATGACGATTTTCTTTAGAAATTTAAGTGATTTTTCTGATGAAAAAACAGCTTTTGAATTGATTAAAAAAGCATTTTATAATTTAGAAAATATTTCGAGTGATGTAAAAAATAAATGGCTTTTATGGCTTAAAAATTATAGCAGTAGACTGCAGCAAGAATCGCTTTCTCCTGCGCAAAGAAAAGAAAAAATGAATGCTATAAATCCAAAATATGTTTTGCGTAATTACATGTCTCAAATGGCTATTGATGAAGCTGATAAAGGAAATTACACCCTAATAGATGAGCTCTTTAAGCTCTTGAAAAACCCTTATTCTGAGCAAACAGAAAACGAAAAATGGTTTGCCAAAAGACCTGAATGGGCAAGAAATAAAGTAGGATGTTCTATGTTATCTTGTAGTTCATAAAAACAATAAATAACATGAAATTAGGCTTAGGAACAGCGGCTTTAGGAAGACCACAATATATCAATATTCGTCAAGAGATCACTAATAATTCTAATCTAGAAGCTTTTAGAAAGCATAGCTTTTCAGTTTTAGAAGAGGCTTATAATCTTGGAATTAGATATTTTGACACTGCGCCTGGTTATGGTTTAGCCGAAAAATTGGTCTTAGAATGGTTGCAGACTAAAGATGATAAATCTATTGAAATTGGCACAAAATGGGGATATACGTATACCGCTAATTTCGATGCAAGCGCAACTATTCACGAAGTAAAAGAGCATAGTTTCTCTAAATTAAATGAGCAATGGAATTCCTCGAAACAACTCCTTCCCCACTTAAAAGCATATCAAATTCATTCTGCTACTTTAGAAACAGGGGTATTAGAAAATAAAGAAGTTTTAAAAAAATTAGCGTTTCTAAAGAAAGAATACAACCTAAAAATAGGATTGACAACAACAGGAGTAAACCAAGTTGAAGTGATTAAAAAAGCCATGAATGTTTTAGTTGATGGCAACCAAATTTTTGATATGTTTCAAGTGACTTATAATTTTTTAGATCAAAGTTTATCGGAGATTTCTAAGGATTTAATACATCAAAATAAATCGATTGTTATCAAAGAGGCGCTAGCAAATGGTCGAGTTTTTAGAAACCAGCACTATAAACATTATGATAAAATGTACACCATTTTAGAAGATTTATCAAAAAAATACACCGTTGGTATAGATGCAATTACTTTAAAATATTGTGCTCAAACAATTCCCGAGAGCATTGTTTTGAGCGGTGCTAGTAATACTGCTCAATTAAAAGAAAATTTAAAAATGACTTCTTTTTATCTTTCTACGGATGAAATTAAACTGTTAGATTCTTTTAAAGTAAACCCAGAATTTTACTGGGCAGAAAGAAAAAAATTACAATGGAATTAGTAAAAACAGCTTTTGAAGGTGGCTTTTACAAATTTAATAAAGGAAATGGTTGGTTGAAAATGATTAAACTTACGCTAATTTTATTCAAAAAATTATAGAAAGTAATATTAGTGGTATTTCTATAAACAGCAATAGTTATGAATGTGAAACCTATAAGATCAGCTTTAAATAATAATAATATTAAATGTTTTATATTTAACTCTAAATTAAGTTTTCAGCAATGATTCACGAACTTAAAGAAATTATTAATCAAGCATTTACCAATCAACAAAAAGGATTAAAAAATGTATTGGCAACCGTGGTGCATCTAGAGGGTTCTTCATACAGGAAACCGGGTGTACGCATGCTAATTTCTGAAGACGAAAAAATGACCGGTGCCGTGAGTGGTGGTTGTGTGGAAAAAGAAATTCTTCACAGAAGCAAGAGTGTTTTTAACAATGAGGAAGCAAAAATAATCACTTATGATGGCAGATATAAATTGGGTTGTGAAGGTGTTTTATATATCTTAATTGAACCTTTTTTTATCTCTGAGTTATTCCATACAACTTTCAGAAACGCTATTTTAAATAGAAAACTCATAAATATCGTGGCTGTTTATTCAAAAAATGAGGAAGCTAGCGTTGATTTTGGCTCTACCCTAACCATTCAAAATTTAGACCCGTTTACATTCTCTAAAAACGTTGTTAGAAAACCTAACAAAAACCTATTATCCTTTCAACAAAAGATAAAACCTGCATTTAATTTACTTATTATTGGCGCTGAGCACGATGCTGTAAAATTATGTAAAATGGGCTCTTTGTTAGGTTGGCAGATAGATCTCATTACTTCTTTAAAAGATCCCAAAAGTATCGATGATTTCCCTGGAGCAAATTCGGTTGTTGGTAGTGATGCTGAAATTATCGATTTTTCTAAAATTGATACAAATACAGGAATCGTAATTATGAATCATAGTTATGTGCAAGATTTAAAATATATACTAAAGTTAATTGATAAAAAACCGGCATATCTGGGTATTTTAGGTGCGGCAAAAAGGCGAGATAAAATGTTTAACGAGCTTATTGAATTGAACCCGTCAATTTCCGAAGACTTTCTGGAGAGTATCCATAAACCAGCAGGGTTAAACTTGGGAGCTCAAACCCCTGAAGAAATTGCAATTTCAATCTTGGCTGAAATACTGGCTACTATAAAAAATAAAAAACCAGATTCTTTAAAAAACATTACTGGCCACATTCATCAAAATTAATATGCAATTAGTTATACTCATATTGGCTGCTGGTTCCTCCTCGAGAATGGACACTATAAAACAGTTGTTAAAAATAGAGGGCAAAACACTTATAGAGAATGCTATAGAAACTTCAATGAAAATTAAAAATACTTCGATTCTCTGTGTTTTAGGTGCACATGCTGCAGAAATAAAAAAGAAAGTGGATTTAAGTAGTGTTGATGTTACGATCAATAAAGACTATGAATTAGGTTTGAGTTCTAGTATTATTTCAGGGATAAAACACCTACAAAAACAAAAAAATCAGTTTGATGGAATCTTCCTATTATTAGCAGACCAACCAGCAATTAAATTAGCTTATTACCAAGAAATGGTGACGCTGTTTTCAAAAGAAAAAAAGAAAATAATCGCATCGAAATATGAAAATGGGTTTGGGGTTCCTGCTATTTTTCCAAAATCATTTATTAAAAATTTATTAGAGATTAGAGGCGATAAAGGAGCTAAGGAATTCCTTCATAAAAACAAAAAAGAAATTTTGTCTCCAAAAACGCTTGTAAACTTAGTCGATATTGACACGCCAAAAGACTATAAATCTTACCTAAACACACTTTAAAAGAGTACTTTTACTCATTGCTTTAAATGAAAATTTTCAATCAATTATACATTTTTTAAAATATGAATGAAATTGCTTTAGTATTTGCTGCTTTTTTTGGAGCTACAGCCATTATTTTGGGTGCATTCGGTGCACATTTATTAAAGAAAAAATTATCTACAGAACAATTACAAAGTTTCGAAACGGGAATAAAATACCAAATGTACCACGCAATTGTATTGCTTGTTTTAGGGTTTCAACTAAAGATGAATACAACTTTAAACAACTTTGTATTTCTTGCATTTATCATTGGAACTATTTTATTTTCTTTTTCAATTTATGGTTTGGTAATTTCATCCGCAAAAAATAAAAAAATAAAATTTTTAGGTCCAATTACTCCTTTAGGAGGTTTGTTTTTAGTTGTTGGTTGGCTACTTTTGTTTTACAAATTTGTAGTCCTTTAATTAACTTTTAATCCGTGCAAATCACCATTTTAAAATTTTAACCTGAGTCGTTTACCAACCTCCTGAAGCACCACCCCCACCGAAGCTTCCACCTCCAAAACCACCGCCAAAACCTCCGCCAAAGCCACCAGAAGAACCTCCGCTTGAAGAACCTCCAAAGCCACCACTTCTTCCCATACTGCTTAAGATAAGAATGTCTAATAGAGCACCTGAACCAGACCTTCTTCCGCCGTTTCTTCCGCCGCCTTTATTTCTTAAAGTAATGAACAAAATAATAATGACAATAAATGAAAGAACTCCTGAAAAATTGTTCCCTTCTTTCTTACTTTTCCGTTTTCTATTTTCCTTAAATTCTCCAGTTAAAACTTCGAAAATCCCATCAGTTCCTTTGTCTAGACCTTTGTAATAGTTTCCTCTTTTAAATTCGGGAATAATCCTGGATTCTATAATTCGTTTCGACATTAAATCTGTAAGACTACCTTCAGTTCCTCTTCCAGCTTGTATGGCAACCTTTCTATCTCCTTTAGACAGCAGCAATAAAACGCCATTATCTTTGCCTTTTTGACCAATCCCCCATTTTTCTCCCCAGTTTGCGACGAGATAATTAATATCTTCCCCGTTTAAAGAGTTAATTACAATCACTACAATTTGTGTAGATGTTGAATCTGAATATCGGATTAACTTTTGCTCCAAGCTTCTTGCTTCTGATAAAGAAAGTAATCCTGAATAATCGTAAACGCTCGATTGTTTCTTTGGAACTTCAGGAATGTTAAATTGAGCTTGACTAACACTCACAAAGAAAAAACCTAGTAGTGCGGCTATTACTATCTTTTTCATGAGCTCATAGAAATTTCATTAGACAATTCGTCTGTATCATCATTTTGATAGGGAAAATGAATTTTTAGTTCGTGTCCTGCTTTTAAAATACCATCGACTAACCCCTGTTTAAACGCACCTTTTCTGAAATAATTTTGCATCATTTCTTTCGTTGTATCCCAAAAATCTTCAGCTACTTTGTCATTAATTCCTTTATCGCCGAGAATAACAAACTTATGATCATTCACTGCTACATAGAAAAGAACACCATTTCCTAATTTAGTTTCATGCATTTTTAATTCACCAAAAACTTTCAATGCATGTTCGTAATGATCTTCATCTGTATGCGCTTCTATATGCACTCGTATTTCTCCCGAAGTATTTTTCTCTGCTTCTTTAATGGCTGTAACAATTGCTTCTTCATCTTGGGTAGAAAGAAAAGAGGTTATTTTTGACATTATTATTTCTTGTTAAAATCAAAGTTAATATCTACTGCATTTTCAGAACCCGGATTCGATGAATAAAGATCCATACTCTCAAAACCAAAGACTCCAGCTAACATGCTATTGGGAAAAACCTTGATATGTTTGTTGTATTGGTTTACTTTACCATTAAATCGATCTCTCTCCATTTTAATTCGATTCTCAGTTCCTTCTAATTGATTCTGTAGTTCTAAAAAATTTTGATTCGATTTTAAATCTGGATATTTTTCTACCACTACCAATAACTTAGATAAGGCACTTGACAAGCCTGATTGCGCTTGTTGAAATTGAGCTAAACTTGCTCCTGTTAAATTTCCAGCATTAATAGTTGTTGATGTTGCTTTTGATCTCGCATTAACAACTTCTGTTAACGTTGATTTTTCAAAATCTGCTGCACCTTGAACTGTTTTCACCAAGTTACCTATCAAATCATTTCTTCGTTGATACGCACTTTCTACGTTAGACCATGCAGCTTTCGCATCTTCTTGATTCACGACAGCCGTATTATTTATTCCTTTAGCCCAACTATAGCCTATATATACTACTACTATTATAATTATTAATGGAAGCCACTTTTTCATTTTTTTCTGTTTTATGTTTGTTAATTATTGTTGTTTTATAAAGATGTTCCACCATCTAAAGTAATGGTTTGTCCTGTCATAAATTTCGTATTATCTGATGCTAACCAAACTGCAGCTTCAGCAATTTCTTCCGCTTTCCCATAGCGTTTCATAGGTATTACACTTTTCAAAATTGCATCCATTTCAGGTTTTGCTGCTATTAACTGATCTAATAAAGCAGACTCTGTATACCCAGGACACACAGCATTTACACGAATATTTTTCGTTGCATATTCCATAGCTACAGATTTTGTCATTCCTACTACAGCAAATTTACTCGCACTGTAACTTATATTATTAGGTGATGCTTTTAACCCTGCTAATGAGGCAATATTTACAATAGTACCTCCTCCTTGTTTTAAAAATTGTACTAATGCCAACTTCATGCAATAAAAAACACCCGTCTGATTTACAGCTATAACTTTGTCCCAATCTTCTAAAGAGGATTCATGTGTTCTTAATAAATTTGGTCCAATACCAGCATTATTTACAATCACATCCAATCGTCCAAACTCTTCAACAGTTGCCTTGATTAAATTATCAACCTCTTCAAACTTTGCGACATTTACTTTTATAGGACGAGATTTACCTCCATTTGTTACAATTTCTTCCGCAACTTTTTTTGCGCTTTCTAAATTAATGTCAGAAACTACTACTATTGCACCGTGTTTTGCAAAATGAATAGCTGTAGCTTTTCCAATTCCTGACCCTGCACCTGTAACGATAACTATTTTATTTTTTACTTCCATACTTATTTACAAAATATTAATATTGAGTTAGACAAGGCTGCCGCTCTTAGTCCTCTTAAATAGACCTTGATTTACAGCAACTTAAAAAAACTCATTTTTGTTTGCATTTTTCACAATCAAAACTTCATCACGTGATTGAACCTCAATATCCCCCTATAATAGTTGCCATTTTTAATCGATTTTATTGGTTTTAATAGCATTTAACGCTAATTTACAACACAATTCGGCTGCTTTATTCAAATTAGCAAAACGAATATCTGTCGTCCAGCCCTGCTGATATCGATAATAAATTTGTTGCGCAATTACAGCTATTTTAAACAACCCGAAGACGTAATAAAAGACTACATTCTCGATCGATCTTCCTGATTTTTCAGCGTACATTTTTGCAATTTCACTTCGTATTGGATTGCCCTCAAAAACAGTGGGTGATGGAATCCCTTGTTTTATAAAATCGTCATCCGAAGCTACCGTCCAATAAGCTAAAGAAGTCCCTAAATCCATTAATGGATCTCCTAAAGTTGCCATTTCCCAATCTAAAACCGCTGTAACTTCATGCCAATAATCATCTTTAAAGACAATATTGTCATACTTATAATCATTATGAATTAAACAATGATCATAGCTTGTTGGTTGGTTTTCTTGCATCCATCGCATCACGATTTCAACTTCTGGATATTCATCTGTTTTTGCTTTTAAATACTGCTTTCCCCAATTGGTAACCTGTCTTTCTACGTACCCATTTGGCTTTCCTAAATCAGACAAACCTATTCCTTTATAGTCAACATTATGCAAGGTTACTAAGGTATCTAACCAAGAGTTTGCAATCGTTTTAAAATCAGTAGCTGCTATTTTTCTTTGTGTCGCTTCTTTGAAGTTTAAAATAACTCCATTTACTTTCTCCATCAGATAAAACTGACTACCAACAATAGCTTCATCTTCTGAAAATACATACATTTTTGGCACCTTGGGAAAAGCCGATTTCAAAGTACTTTGCACTTTAAATTCTCGTCCCATATCATGACCTCTTTTGATCGCTCCGATGGGAGGCTTTCTTAAAACATAGTCTTTATTTTCAATTTGTAATAAATACGTTAAATTAGAAAAACCTTGCGTAAATTGTTCAACAAACAAAGTGCTTTTCACAGAATCAATTAAATTATTTTTTTGCAAATAGCTTTTCAACAAAACGGCATTCAATTCTTCTCCTTTTCTAACCTTTTGTTGCACCATTTTAAGAGTTTCCGTATTTTTTAATACAACTTTTACCTAATTGATACATGTGAACTTCATCAGGGCCATCTGCCAAACGCAATATTCTAGCAATTGCAAAATAATGAGGTAAATATGTATCTTGACTCACTCCTTTTCCACCTAAAATTTGCATGGCGCGGTCAATCACTTTTAAAGCCATGCTTGGCGCAACAATTTTTATCATTGCAATGATATCTTTTGCTGCTTTATTACCTAATTTATCCATTTTATCTGCAGCAGATAATGTTAATAGTCGTGCTTGCTCAATTTCACACTGAGATTTAGCGATTTCATGTCGTATACTGCTGTAATCGTAAAACTTCTTTCCAAAAGTTTCTCTTTCGAGGGTTCGATAAGACATAACTTCTAAAGCATATTGTGCCATACCAACCAAGCGCATACAATGATGAATTCTTCCAGGACCTAATCTACCTTGTGCAATTTCAAAACCTCTTCCTTCTCCTAAAATTAAGTTTTGATTGGGTACTCGAACATTTGTTAACTGAATCTCTGCATGCCCTTCTGGTGAATCGTAAAAACCTAAAACTGAAAGCGGTCTGATGATTTCTAATCCTGGTGTGTTCATCGGAACCAAAATCATACTTTGTTGTTGGTGTCGCGCTGCCTTTACATCGGTTTTCCCCATTACAATGGCCACCTTACAATGTGGATCCATAGCGCCTGAAGACCACCATTTTCTTCCATTAATAACATATTCATCTCCATCTAATTCAATAGAAGTTTCAATATTTGTTGCATCTGAAGAGGCTACATCTGGTTCTGTCATTAAGAATGCAGAACGAATTTCGCCATTCATGAGTGGTAGTAACCATTTTTCTTTTTGAGTAGCGTTTCCATATTTAGCTAATACTTCCATATTCCCAGTATCAGGAGCAGAGCAGTTAAAGATTTCTGAAATCCAAATTTTTTTACCCATAATTTCTGCCAATGGGGCATACTCTAAATTGGTAAACCCCGGACTTAAATTACCATAGTTATTAGGCAGAAACAAATTCCATAAACCTGCATCTTTTGCTTTTTGTTTTAACATTTCTATTTTTGGGAAACGTTGCCACATATTGTTTGCATCTGCCTGAAAAGCAATGTATTCTGCTTCTAAAGGAACAATGTGTTCTTCTATAAAGGCTCTTAGCTTTTGCTGTATTTCAATTGATTTATTTGAGTATTCGAAGTTCATATTTATTTTTTTATCCAGCAATCATATATCCGCCATCGGCTGTATACACGCCTCCCGTCATATATCCACCAGCATCTGAAGCCAACAAACAAGCCAAACCAACCATCTCTTCAGGCATGCCCATTCTCGCGCTTGGCAATGACTTCTGAATTTTTCCTAGTATTTTTTCGTTTTGCCAAAGTGCTGCACTAAATTTTGTTTTAATCAAACCAGGGCAAATAGCATTTACACGAATTCCGTGTTTTCCCCATTCTTTTGCCTGATTTTTAGACAACATCAAAATAGCTGCTTTGCTAGTACTATAAATTCCTAAGCCCAGACCAGGAGTCAATGCTTCAACAGAAGCAATATTGATAATACTTCCATTTTTATTCGCCTGTAAATGAGGCAATGCCATGTTCGACAAACTCCATGGAGCCTTTACATTTACATCCATAATTTTATCAAAAACAGCAGAATCTACCTCTTCAATGGGAGCAAAAACTGGGTTAATTGCAGCATTATTTACTAAAATATCTAGGCGCCCAAAAGCGGCAATTGTTTGGGCTATTAATTTTTCACGCTGTTCAGGTTTCCCAATATGACAGGAAATTCCGATTGCTTTTAACCCTTCTTTTTTAAATTCCTGAACAACTTCATTACACGCTTCCTGACTTCTACTTGAAATAATAACTTGCGCTCCGTTTTCTGCAAATCCTTTGGCGATTGCTTTTCCTATTCCTTTGCTAGAACCCGTTATAATTGCGACTTTACCTTCTAATGTAAATTGTTTGGAAATATGTGTCATTATATAATATATTCTTTGTCTTGTTTGATTGTTAGAACCTCATCGCTCATTAACGATTCCGCTAGAGATATTGTTTTTGGAAGTTCATACTTGTAATAAAACTTCATGGTATGAATTTTACTTTCATAAAAATCTTGCTCGTATTTTAAAATGCCAGATTCTAGTGTTTCTTTGGCATTTACAGCCATTTCTAGCCACAACCAGCTTAGCACCACTACACTCATGAACTCCATAAATAAATTAGCATCCGATAAGTAGCGCTCATAATTCCCTTTCATCGCAAAAGGGATTAATTTTTGAAGTATTTTTTGAGATAACTGCAATTTATTTTCCAATTGATCTGCATATGGCTTAAGGTTAGAATGGTTAGAAGCAAAGCGAACTGTATGCATTATTTCTGAAACCAATAGTTCCAATGCTTTTCCGTTTTGTAAAGTTACTTTTCTACCTAATAAATCTTGAGATTGAATACCTGTAGTTCCCTCATACAGTGCAGAAATTCTAATATCTCGGTAATACTGTTGCAATTTAAAATCGGTACAGAATCCATAACCACCTAAAACTTGCAAGCCTGTATTTACTGATAAAGAACCCGCTTCTGAAGGGAAGGTTTTTACAATCGGAATGATCATTTCTAATAATAAATCATACTTTTCTTTTTCGTCTTTATCTGAAGATGAATGAATAATATCATGGTATTTAGAAGCTAATAAAACCAAACTTAAAGAACCTTCAACAATTGATTTCTGAAGCAATAACATTCTTCTTACATCTGGATGTTCGATAATTAAACTTTGCTTTTCCGTTGGGTTTTTCTTGCCAGTACTTGTTAGTTTTCTTCCTTGTGGTCTTTCATTTGCATATTGCAAAGAGGTTCTATAGGCTGCCATTGCAATTGCTGCAGCACCTCTCCCAACAGCAATTCTTGCTGCATTCATCATCAGAAACATTTGTGCCAACCCTTTATTTTCTTCCCCAACTAACCAACCTCTACAGTCGTCTGTATCGCCAAAACCTAAATGAGTGGTACAATATCCACGTTGACCCATTTTCTGAAAATCTGCAACGGTCATTACATCATTGTATTCTAAAGTACCATCTTCTTTTGGTCTGTTTTTAGGAACAACAAATAAAGAAATTCCTTTGGTTCCTTTGGGTGCTCCTTCTATTCTTGCCAATACCAAATGCACAATATTTTCTGCGTATTGATGATCGCCCCCAGAAATAAATATTTTCTGTCCAGATAGTTTATAAAAACCATTCTCTGTGGGAGTTGCTTTTGTAACAATATCCGATAAAGAGCTTCCTGCCTGAGGCTCTGTTAAACACATGGTTCCTCCCCAAGTTCCTGAGAGCATTTTTGGAACATAGGCTTTGTTTAGTTCTTTATTTCCAAATTCGATAATTAATTCGGCTGCTCCTTGAGTTAAACCTGCGTAACCAGGCAGGTGATTATTTGCAGCATCTAAAATATATGCGGCAGCTTGATGCGCCATAAACGGAATTTGCAAACCACCATCATCATAATCAAAAGAGGCAGAAATGATTCCTAATTCCCCACCTTTTTTCATCATTACATCTACTTGTTCGTGAACAATAACAGTTCCGTCTTTATAATGCGCAGGGGTATCGTCCATTTCTTTAAAAAATGGATATAATTCTCTATCTGAAAATTCTTTAACGGCGTCTAAAAAAAGATCTAAAGCCTCAATATCATGGTCTTGAAACCGCTCTCTTGTAAGTAGATTCCCTATACTATGAACATCATAAAGTATATATTTTAAAGTATCTAAATCAATATACTTTTTAGACATGTTTTTAATTTTTAAAGTTGATTTTTAATTTTAACCAATTCGGCTTTAACAGCCTCCAACCTGCTAATAATTTCGAACGTATGGATTGTAGATTCGGGGTTTTCCTTTAGTTTTTGTTTTGCACCATCTAAAGTAAAACCTCTTTCTTTTACTAAATTAAATATTAATTTGAAATTTTTAATATCTTCTTGGGTAAATAAACGATTGCCTTTTGGGTTTTTTTTGGGTTTGATAATATCAAATTCTTTTTCCCAAAAACGAACTAAAGAAGTATTTACATTAAAAGCTTTGGCTACTTCACCTATTTTGTAATACCTTTTTTCGGGTAAATCTATATTCATTAGTCTAGTGATTGATTTTCTTGTGATGCCAATTCTAACATTCTATCATATTCCTCAGGAGTTAAATCACTAAAATAAAAATATACAGGGTTTAATTTTCTATTCCCTTTAATCACTTCATAATGCAAATGAGGTGCTGTAGAGGTTCCTGAAGTACCAACATAACCAATCAAATCTCCTCGTTTTACTTTTTGATTTTTACGAACGGTGTATTTTTCTAAATGTGCATAAAAAGTTTTATACCCAAATCCATGATTTATTTTTACTTGGTTTCCATAGCCTCTTCTAGATCGTTTAACTTTCTCGATTTTTCCATTTCCGGTAGCATATACAGGTGTTCCTCTTGGAGCAGAAAAATCCATTCCCCAATGAAACTTTCTCGTTTTATAAATTGGATGTATTCGATAACCATAGCCAGAAGCCATTCGTTTCAATTCTTTATTTGCAACTGGCTGAATAGCTGGTATTGAAGCTAGCATTTCTTTTTTATTTTTTGCCAATGCAACAATTTCATCTAAAGATTTCGATTGCACCACCATTTGCTTCGATAAGATATCTAACTCTTTTGTGACTTTTTCAATCATGGAAGAATTGTCAAATCCGTCTATATACTTATAACGATTTACCCCTCCAAAACCTGCTTTTCTTTGTTCTTCTGGTATTGGATTCGCTTCAAAATAAACACGATAAATTGTATTGTCTCTCTCTTGTAATTGTGCTAATACTTTTGAACTTTCTGCCAATCTTTTTTCAATAATTTCAAAATGTAATTTTAAATTATCGAGCTCTCTTTTTTGGGACCTTTCGTTCGGAGACATTAAAAATTGGCTAAAACCAATAAAACCAAAAAAAGCAATTAGTACAACTGCCAATACCCCTAAAACACTCCTCTTATAGTAATCGCTTTTTTTTACTGCAATTTTCCTGTAAGAGAGCGTATCTGTATCGTAATAATATTTTACTTTTGCCATAATTCTAAATATACTATTTTTGTACTCTTAAAGAGAGTTTTATATTTGAAATTCATTTTCAGTAGTCACAAATTTACAAAATGTTTTTACAACCGCTTTTTTTTGCAGTTTTTATTAAAATAAATTAATTTAATCCAAGTTATTGGAAATTTCTGTTTGTATGAAATCACAAGATATTCGTTCTACTTTTTTAAACTTTTTCCAAGAAAAAGGGCATTTAATTTTGCCTTCTTCACCAATGGTAACAAAGGATGACCCTACTTTAATGTTTGTAAATTCTGGAATGGCACCATTTAAAGAGTATTTCTTAGGTAGCGGTACTCCTAAAAAAAATAGAATATCCGATTCTCAAAAATGTTTGCGTGTTTCTGGGAAACACAATGATTTAGAAGAAGTTGGTTATGACACCTATCACCATACTTTATTTGAGATGTTAGGAAACTGGTCTTTTGGTGATTACTTTAAAAAAGAAGCAATTGCTTGGGCGTGGGAATTATTGACTGAAGTATACAAAATTGATAAAAACATTTTATACGTCACTGTTTTTGAAGGATCTGATGATAATGATCATTTAAAAATGGATACTGAAGCTTATGATTTATGGAAACAATTTATTTCCGAAGACAGGATTTTAAAAGGAAATAAAAAAGATAATTTCTGGGAAATGGGAGAACAAGGACCTTGTGGACCCTGCTCTGAAATTCATGTAGATATTCGTTCTGCAGAAGAAAAAGCAACCCTTGATGGTAAAGATTTAGTGAATAAAGAGCATCCTCAAGTGGTAGAAATCTGGAACTTAGTTTTCATGCAATACAATAGAAAAGCAAATGGTTCTTTAGAAGATTTGCCAAATAAGCATATTGATACAGGTATGGGGTTTGAGCGCTTGTGTATGGTGATGCAGGGTGTTAAATCTAATTATGATACTGATGTTTTTACACCAATAATTAGAGAAATAGAAACTATTACCGATGTAAAATATGGTGTGAATTTAAAGCAAGATATTGCAATTCGTGTCATTTCTGATCATGTGAGAGCAGTTGCATTTTCTATTGCAGACGGGCAATTACCAAGCAATACTGGTGCTGGCTACGTTATTAGAAGAATCTTGAGAAGAGCCGTTCGTTATGGATTTACATTCCTAAATAAAAAAGAGCCGTTTATTCATAGTTTGGTGGATATTTTGAGTGAAAAAATGGGAACCGCTTTTCCTGAATTAAAAGCTCAAAAACAATTGATTGAAAATGTAATTAAAGAAGAAGAAACATCATTCTTAAGAACTTTAGATCAAGGATTGCTTTTGTTGGATAGAATTATAGAAAACACTACCGGAAATGAAGTCTCGGGTGATAAAGCATTTGAATTGTATGATACTTATGGATTTCCTATAGATTTAACCTCTTTAATTCTTTCTGAAAAAGGATTAACCCTAGACCAAAAAGGATTTAAAATAAAACTTGAGAAACAAAAAAATAGATCTAGAGCTGCTAGTGAAATGTCTACTGACGATTGGACTATTTTATTGAATGATGTTGAAGAAGAATTCATAGGGTATGATGCTCTAGAGGCGAAAGTAAAATTAACAAAATATAGAAAAGTTATCTCTAAAAAAGATGGCGAAATGTATCAACTAGTATTTAATTTAACTCCTTTTTATCCAGAAGGTGGGGGACAAGTTGGAGACAAAGGGTATTTAGAAGTTCCGAATGGTGACGTCGTTTATATTTTAGATACCAAAAAAGAAAACAATGTAATTATTCACTTTTCGAAAAACTTACCAAGACACTTAAACGAAACTTTAAATGCTGTTGTAGACTCTAAACAGCGATATAGAACAGAGTGCAACCATACAGCAACTCATCTTTTACATCAAGCATTAAGAGAAGTTTTAGGAACACATGTTGAACAAAAAGGTTCTGCTGTTCATTCTAAATATTTACGCTTCGATTTTTCTCATTTTTCTAAGTTATCCGTTGATGAATTACAGGATGTAGAAAACTTTGTAAATGCACGTATTTCTGGAAAACTACCTTTAATAGAAAAAAGAAATATACCCATGCAACAAGCAATTGATGAAGGTGCCATGGCTTTATTTGGGGAAAAATATGGCGATACCGTTAGAGCTATTAAATTTGGACAATCGATTGAATTGTGTGGTGGAACTCATGTAAGAAATACCGGAGATATTTGGCATTTTAAAATTATATCTGAAGGTGCGGTTGCCTCAGGAATCAGAAGAATTGAAGCCATTACTAATGATGCCGTGAAAAATTTCTATTTAGAAAATAATAGTACTTTATTTGAAATTAAAAATTTACTAAGCAATGCAAAAAATCCTGCTAAAGCAGTTCAGAAACTTCAGGATGAAAACGCTTCTTTGCAAAAACAAATTGAACAATTGCTAAAAGAGAAAGCTCAAAATTTGTCTGGAGAATTAAAAAATCAATTACAAGAAATTAACGGTGTTCAATTCTTAGCAACAAAAATAGATTTAGATGCAAACGGAATTAAAAATCTAGCTTTTAGTATCGGAAAAGGACATAAAAATTTATTTTTATTATTTGCCTCTACTCCATCGAAAGACAAGGCTATGTTAACGTGTTATATTTCTAAAGAACTAGTAACCGAGCGGGGTTATGATGCAGGAAAAGTAGTAAGAGAGTTGGGGAAATTAATTCACGGCGGCGGCGGCGGACAAGACTTCTTTGCAACTGCTGGTGGTAAAAATCCGGAGGGAATTCCTAAAGCTATAGAGAGCGCCAAAAATTTTTTGGTTTAAAATTTAAACTTTAAAAAAAGCATAAAGTATTAGTTTAAAAGATGTTAACTGTTTTGGCTGTCTCAAATAAAAAGGTTAACTTGAGGAAAAGATCAAACTAGTTTATATCAATTTAAACTAAGCTATGCCTTATTTAGATACTTTTTCTGGAAACTTTACAGCAAAAGAAGCGAGACACTTATTAAAAAGAACTTCTTTTGGAATAACAGAAACATTGGTTTCTGAAGCAATAAATTTAGGTCTAACAGATACTATTGATAAACTTTTCACTTCAACCTCTTTATCAAATTTACCTTTAAAATATCTTACAGATGATGAATTAGTAGATCCTGATGCCCAATATGGAGAAACTTGGGTACATGGAAAGACTACGCCTGACATAGATGACAAGTCTTTACGAAATAAGGTTATTAATCGTAGAAGTCGTTCTTTGTATTCTTGGTCTTATTTGCAAATGCAAAATGCTGGAATGTCTATATCAGAAAAACTGACCTTATTTTGGCACAATCATTTTGTTTCTGTTCATGGAAATGCACATTTAGAATATTATTATATGGATTTGCTAAGTACTCATTCTTTAGGGAATTTCAAAGAATTGACAAAACAGATTACTGTAAACCCTAATATGTTGCGTTATTTGAGCGGTTCTAAAAATACAGACACCGCTCCAAACGAAAATTATTCTAGAGAACTTTTAGAACTTTTTACCATTGGAAAAGGAGATGCCATTGCTATTGGAGATTACACCAACTACACAGAAGATGACGTATTACAAATGGCCAAGGTATTAACGGGTTGGAGAGTTAGAGAGTTAACTAATGAAGAAGCCTTAGTCTCTTATTTTCATAATTTTCGGCACTCTAAAGGGTCCAAAACATTATCTCCTAGGTATAATAATCATGTTATTTCAGAAAACGGAGAAAATGAATATAAAGACTTAATTGATCGAATTTTTCAAGAAGATGAATGTGCAAGATTTATTATCAGACAATTATATCTTTGGTTTGTCAACTCAGATATTACAGCAGAAATTGAAACAAATATCATAGAACCTCTAGCGAAAATAATTAGAGATAATAATTACGAAATTGTTCCAGCTTTAAAAAAATTATTTTCATCAAATCATTTCTTTGAAAACACGTTTTGTATGGTGAAAAGTCCCATTGATTTAATGCTTTCAGTAACAAAATCTCTACTTGTTTCTGCTCCTACAACTTCTGTTAATGAAGAATATTATTTTGCTTATATTATGTATTTAGCTTGTACAGATTTAAATCAATCTTTATTTCATCATCCGGATGTTGCAGGTTGGAAGGCCTATTATCAAGAACCTTTATTTTACAAAAGTTGGGTAAATAATTACCTGCTCCCAAAAAGATTAGATTATTGCAGAATAATAGTTACTGGAGGTAATTTAATCACCAAAGGAAAAAAATTTAAAGTTCCACCTTTGGTGCCTGTTTTACAAATTGCATCTAGAATTACAAATTCACAAGATCCAACTATTTTAATCACGGAATTAGCAAATCAGTTATTTAATTATCCTATTGAACAAAGTCAGATTGATACTTTAAAAAATATTTTAATCCCTGGATTACCAGATTTTGAATGGACTTTAGAATACTCTAATTTTTTAGCAAATCCTACTGATGATTTTCTCAGAATTTCTATAGAAAGCAAGCTTCGAAATTTAATAGGTGTAATGGTACAAATGCCTGAATTTCAAATAATGTAATCATGAAGAAGACTGCAAAACTAAATAGACGAGATTTTATAAAGCTAAGTTCATTAGTTTCTGCAGCATTGCCAATTACACTAAGTGGTCTCCCTTTGTTTGCAAATAAAAAACCAAAAGAATATCAATTTTCGGGAGATAATGAAAACATATTGGTTCTCATTCAATTACAAGGTGGAAATGATGGATTAAATACTGTTTTCAATCTAAATCAATACGATAATCTACAAAGTGTTCGTTCTAATATTATAATTCCTGAATCTAATTTATTAACTGTAACGAACGAAACAAAGTTTCATCCTTCTTTATCCGGTTTAAAAGCAATTTGGAATAAAGAAAAATTATCTATTATTCAAAATGTTGGGTACCCCAATCAAAATAGATCTCACTTTCGATCTACAGATATTTGGAATTCTGGATCTAGTTCAGACCAATATGTTTCCTCAGGTTGGATTGGTCGATTTTTTAATGAGAATCATGCTGGATATCCGGAAGATTATCCTGACTTAGAAAACCCACACCCGTTTGCAATCACGTTCGGAAAAGTCGTTTCTGAAACCTGCCAAGGAACAAAAGAAAATTTTTCTATGGCATTATCGGACCCAAATAATCCAGGAACTGCTTTGGTTTCAAACACAGGTGAAACACCCTCTAACTGTTATGGAGAAACTTTAAACTTTGTAAATAATACAATTTCACAAACAAATGCCTATGCGGAAGCAATTACAAATGCTTCTAATACTGGTAATAATTTATCTACCAAATATGAAAATAGCAACAATAATAAATTAGCTGAAAAATTAAAAAATGTTGCAAAATTAATTTCTGGCGGTTTAAAAACAAAAGTATACGTTGTTCAATTAGGTGGTTTTGACAATCATGCCAACCAAGTTGAAGATGGAAGCGTTACACAAGGAAAACATAGTGAAAATTTAAAAGAATTATCTGACGCTATTGAGGCTTTTCAAGAGGATTTAGAGCTGCTAAATATTGACGAAAAAGTGATTGGAATGACCTATTCTGAATTTGGCAGAAGAATTCGTTCCAATGCTAGTTTTGGAACAGACCATGGATCTGCAGCTCCTTTATTTTTATTTGGAAATTGTGCAAAAAATCAAATATTAGGTGATGCACCTGAGATCGATACTTCAGTAGATAAAAAAGAAGGTGTTCAAATGCAGTACGATTTTAGAAATATTTATAGTACTCTTTTAACCGATTGGCTCGGAGCAACTAAACAAGAGTCTTCGTCTGTATTATTTAATGAATTTGAAGCACTACCTCTTTTTAAAGAAGGTTGTTCTGCAACTCTTTCTACTAAGGATTTTTTCTCACAAGAATTAGAAATTGATGTCTATCCAAATCCAGCAACAAACGCTATTAATATTAAATTCTTTGGGAACAAAGAAACTATAAAAATCAGCTTATACAATAGTATTGGCGCGGTTGTAAAACACATCACAAATAAAAAGTATAATTCTTTAATACAATACACTTTAAAAGTTGATCTACAAAACCTATCAAAAGGAAATTATTTCATACATTATCAATCTAAAGGAATTTCTAAAACTAAAAAAATATTGAAGTATTAAATGAATCTCCAAACTAAAATTTTTCTAAAAAAAGAAACAAAAAACGCGATAAACTATAACTCTAAACTTGTTTTATTGGGTTCTTGTTTTTCAAAAAACATTGGAAATAAACTAAATTATTTTAAATTTCAAACGAATCAAAATCCATTTGGAATTTTATTTCATCCAAAAGCCATAGAAAATCTAATTACAAATGTAATCAATGAAAAAGAATATGTGCCTGAAGATTTAATTTTCCAAGATGAACGTTGGCATTCTTTTGATGCTCATTCAAATTTAAGTTCATCCAATCAAGAAAACCTTTTAAAGACATTAAACTCTTCCATTCACTCAACAAATAAAAACCTTAAAAAAGCAACTCATATTATAATCACTCTTGGAACATCTTGGGTTTATAGGCATATAGAAACAGGGGATGTAGTTGCGAACTGTCATAAAATTCCACAAAAAAAATTTTCAAAAGAATTACTTTCTATTGTTGAAATTAATAAAATTTTAGAAAATATTATTTCTCTTTTAAAATCAATAAATAAAGATATAAACGTTCTTTTTACCGTTTCTCCTATTAGACATTTAAAAGATGGTTTTATCGAAAATACACAAAGTAAATCTCACTTAATTGCAGCAATCCACCACACCATTGTTGATTGTAAAAATGTATCCTATTTTCCTTCTTATGAAATTATGATGGATGAATTGAGAGATTACCGGTTTTATTCTGAAGATATGATACACCCAAATAAAATTGCAATAAACTACATTTGGGAAAAATTTATTGAAACTTGGTTTGGGAAAAACTCAGGATCAATAATGAAAGAAATTGAATTAATTCAAAAAGGAATGGCACATAAACCGTTTGATAAAAACTCAGAAAAACACCAAAAATTTCTACAAAACCTAGAGAGTAAAAAAGAAAAAATAAAAATTCAGTTTCCTTTCATTAATTTTTAAAACTGTTCTTTATCAACATCAATAAAAAATTATAATCCTATTTATTTGATAAATGAAGATGGTGAAAAATCGTTGAAAGGCTTCTATAGTTATGACTTATGAACGTATTGATCTACATTTTGCCAGGGACCTCCGTTAATAATATCAACTCCATTATTCTTTAAGAAATCGGTTGCTTGACCACTTCTACCACCACTTCTACAAACTGCTATAACTGACTTATTCCAAGATTTAATTTTATCTATTTCTGAAGGAATAAGTGTTAAAACAATATGTTCTGCACCTTCTGTATGACCTTCGTCCCACTCTTGTTGTGTTCTTACATCTAAAACAACAGCTCCTTTATCTAAATATTTTTTAATTTCTTCGCCCATATTTTTTATTTTAAACACGTTAAGTAAACCAACACTATTTTAGTGTTTTTTACACAAGACTAATCCATTTTCAATTAACCTAGTGAAGCTTTTATTGCTCTTCAATTGTTCAAGTTTCTCTAAAATAGCAGATTTTATCGAATAATTATTTTGCAAAGCTAATTCATATAGTTCTAAAATCAATAACCAATCTAATTGAAATTGAGTTTTTAACTGATTAAATATTTCTGTTATTTTTTTATTTGTTGAAGTATTTTCTTCTCGCATATTTTTAACTTCAGCATACAGCCTATTTAATAACTGCTCTTTATTTGAATACGAAATTTTAGGTGTTTTTGTTTCTGATACTTTGCCTAGTTCTAGAAAAGAATTTACATCGGCAGGACCTGCATAGGCAGAAACTACAGCTTTACCTATGGCCATATCATAAATACCCCAATCTGATTGGAATAAAATTTCATCCTTATGAGTAACAGTACAATTATCAAAAGAAATAATTAAAATCTTACCTCTTAAATCTCTAGTTCCTGTAATGACTCTTCCTCTTATAACGATTCCACTTTCAAATTCTAAGGTTTTCTGTTCACCCTCGTATATCCCATATGCTTTTAAGTCTCTGGGACTCATATCTTCAATTGGTAAATTAATTCCTTTTAACTTTCCAACAGGGCTTCCAAAACCATTTGTATGATTTGCTATTCCATGACTAATTAATTCTTTATCTCTATTTGCTAGTGCTGTTGGCCCAATTGTTTGAAAATAAGCTACTTTATTCGTATGCTCAATTACTCTCGTAAAAATACCAGAAATTTGAATGCCCGTTGTTAATTCTATCGTTCCTAAATTTTCTGAATTAATTAATTTTCGAACACCTTTTATGCCTCCTTTTCTTATAGCCATCGTATTCGAAAACTCATTTAAAACGAGACTTAAATAAGCAAAATTTGGTGTTACAAATAATTGCGGTTGAGGCTTAGTTATGTCAAAATTTATAGTTGCTGTATCAATCGTATAGGGTAATTTTTTAACTTTTTTTTGCATACACCAAGTACTTTCTCCAATTGAGGAAAGTAACCCAGCTCCGTAGATCTTTGGTTTTTCTAGAGTTCCTATCAAACCGTATTCTACTGTCCACCAATGTAAATTTCTAATTTGTGCCATCTCCGATAGTTCACCCATATTATTTTGAAGATACTCAACTTTCTCTTGGGCAATTTCTATCTCTTTCTTTGAGGAGTGTGGGTCTTCTTTTAAAATTGATAAAAGCCGGATCGCTTCATACATTTCATAATCTTTAGAAGATGAAATTGCTCTACTTCCTATTTCTCCAAATCTTCTGAGATATGCTGCATATTCTGGGTTAGAAATAATTGGCGCATGACCTGCAGCTTCATGAATAATATCAGGTGCAGGGGTATATTCTATGTGATTAATAGTTCTTATATCTGAAGCTATTACCAAGACATTATATGCTTGAAATTCCATAAAAGCGTTTGGTGGAATAAAACCATCAACAGAAACAGCAGCCCAACCTATTTCTTTTAAAATTCTATTCATCCCTTCTAGGTAAGGAATATTTTCTGTAGAGATACCCGTTTTCTCTAAACCATTCAAATATGAGGTATGTGCTACTCTACTTAGGTAATCTACATTCATTCTCATTACATATCGCCAAACAGCTTGATTTTGAGCCGTATACTCTTCATAAGGTTGTTTCACCACAAACTTATGTAAATGTTTGGGTAATTTTTTAGTGACTTCGTTCAATTCAAAATGGAGAATCATCTAAATATTATTGAATTATTCTTACAATAATACATATTAAAATGATGAATATATACTTTTAAGCTGTTAAAACTTCAATTACATATAGTTATCATAATTAAAAATTAATTGTTAAAATGATTTTAAATGCCATAAATCATAAATTTAAGCACTCCTTAAATCGTCATATTTATGCAAGAGCGTCTACGCTATCGGTTTCGTAAAAAAATTAAAACCAAGCCAAAAATCTTTCTTATTTTTACTTTTAAATTTAAGACAATGAATAAGAAAGTTATACTTATGATTTTAGATGGCTGGGGAATCACTCAAGATCCAAAAGTCTCTGCTATTTACAATGCAAAAACACCATATATTAATAGTTTATATAATAAATATCCGAACGCAGAATTAAGAACCGATGGAGAACATGTTGGGTTACCCGAGGGACAAATGGGAAACTCTGAGGTTGGTCACATGAATTTAGGTGCTGGTAGAATAGTCTACCAGAATTTAGCTCGCATAAACAAAGCCGTTAAAGAAAAAACACTTGGCAGTGAAAAAGTTTTACTAGACACCTTTAAATATGCAAAAGAAAACAAGAAAGATGTTCATTTATTAGGGTTACTTTCTAATGGTGGAATCCATGCTCATATTAATCATTTAAAAGGGTTGTTAGATGTTGCAAAAGAAAATCAGGTAGAGAATGTGTATTTACATGCATTTACAGATGGTCGTGATTGTGACCCGAAATCTGGAACTTTTTTTGTCAACGAAATCCAAGAATACATGAAAGAAAGTACCGGAGAATTAGCCTCTGTTACCGGACGATACTATGCAATGGATAGAGACAATAGATGGGAGCGTGTTAAAGAAGCCTATGATGGTGTTGTAAATGGAATTGGTTTAAAAACAACGGATCCAATTGCTGAAATGAATAAAAATTATGAAGCCGGAATTACAGATGAATTTCATAAATCTATTATTATAGCAAATGAGGACGGCTCTCCAAAATCTCAGATAAAAGAAGGTGATGTTGTGCTTTTCTTCAACTACAGAACTGATAGAGGTAGAGAATTAACAAACGTACTGTCTCAAAACGATTTTCCAGAATTTGGAATGAAAAAATTAGCGCTTTATTTCACAACAATTACTTTATATGACGAGAGTTTTAAAGGAATAAATGTTATTTACAATACAGATAATATTAAAAATACTTTAGGTGAAGTATTATCTAAAGCAGGGAAAAAACAAATTAGAATTGCAGAAACCGAAAAGTACCCTCACGTAACTTTCTTTTTTTCTGGTGGACAAGAAGCGCCTTTTAAAGGAGAAGCTAGAATCTTAAAAAACTCACCAAAAGTAGCTACTTATGACTTAAAACCCGAAATGAGTGCCTTTGAATTAAAAGATGCTTTGTGCAAAGATTTAGAAAAAGGAGAAGCTGATTTTGTTTGTTTAAATTTTGCAAACGGAGATATGGTTGGCCATACAGGCATTATGGAGGCAGCAATAAAAGCCTGTGAAGCTGTAGATATATGTGCTCAAGAAGTTATAGAAACTGGTTTAGAAAACGGATACTCTGTATTATTAATTGCAGATCATGGTAACTGTGAAACAATGATGAACCCTGATGGATCACCAAATACAGCACACACTACAAATCCTGTGCCTTTTATTCTAATTGATAAAGAAATTAAAACAATAAAAAATGGTATATTAGGAGACATTGCTCCTACAATTTTAGATTTAATGGGTGTAAAACAACCCAAAGAAATGACGCAAAGTTCATTATTATAATTTAATCTTTAAAAATGAAAAAACTATTTTTATTCACTATTCTAATCACTTTATCGTCTTGTAAGATACATCAAAAAGTGACATCAAAAAAAGATAGAACTATTGATTTAATTGGATTATCAGAGAAAAAATATTTCAATCAAGAACCATATAAAAAGTGGTTTGACAAGAATTTCAAAGTATACAAACCAGATACATCATCGATTGCATCCCTTAAAAAAGAATTAAAAGGAATTACGATTAAAGGGTTTATGGGTACTTGGTGTGGAGACAGCAAGAGGGAAATTCCACAATTTTTTAAAATCTTAGATCAAGTAAATTTCAATACAGAAGACTTAGAGTTAATAGCTGTTGACAGAAATAAAAAAACGCCGAATAACTTACAAGAAGGTTTTAACATCAAAAAAGTACCAACCTTTATTTTTTACAAACAAGGAAAGGAAATAGGAAGATATGTAGAGTATGCCAGAGAATCTTTAGAAAAAGACATGCTACAAATTGTTTCAGAAAAAGCTTATAAACATTCATACGAAAACTAATGATACCAAGTAATACATTAATTATTGCAGTAGATTTTGACGGCACCATCGTGGAGGATGCATATCCAAAAGTGGGAAAACCTATGATTTTTGCATTTGACACCCTAAAAAAACTACAATCTGAAGGGCATCGGTTAATTCTATGGACCTATAGAAGTGGCGAAAAATTGGAAGAAGCGGTCGCTTTCTGTAAAGAAAACGGAGTCGAATTTTATGCTGTGAACAAAAGCTTTCCCGAAGAAAATTATGAGACAAAACATAGTCGTAAAATTAATGCAAATTTATTTATTGACGATCGAAATATTGGCGGTTTTTTAGGATGGACAGCTATTTATAAACTCATTTTTAACCATGAACCACCTCAAAAAAAGAGGAAAGGTTTTTTCTCTTTTTTCAAATAGTAGATCGCTCTTTTAGTTCTCTAAAATGTAGTAACTTTACGGCTCAATTTTTTAAGATGATTCAAATAAAAAACAGCGAAGAAATAGAAATTATGCGCTTAAGTGCTTTAATTGTTTCTAAAACACTAGGCATGCTTGCAAAAGAAGTAAAACCTGGAGTCTCTACTTTATATTTAGACAAACTTGCAGAAGATTTCATCAGATCAGAAGGCGCTATCCCTGGATTTTTAGGATTATATGATTTCCCAAATACACTTTGCATGAGTCCTAATTCTCAAGTTGTACATGGTATTCCTAATAAAAAACCTTTAATTGAAGGAGATATTATTTCTATAGATTGTGGGGCTAAAAAAAATGGTTTTTATGGAGATCATGCATACACATTTGCTGTTGGTGAAATTGCACCAGAAACCAAGAAGCTATTAGAAGTAACTAGAGAAAGTTTGTACGTTGGTATTCGAGAATTTAAAGTTGGCAATAGGGTTGGCGATGTTGGTTTTGCCATTCAAAAATTCACAGAAGATCATGGGTATGGAGTTGTACGAGAATTAGTAGGACATGGATTGGGAAGAGAAATGCATGAAGACCCAGAAATGCCTAATTACGGAAAAAGAGGAAGAGGAAAAAAGTTTACAGAAGGAATGGTTGTTGCCATAGAGCCAATGACTAATTTAGGAACTCATAAAATTAGACATCACGATGATGGTTGGACTATTACTACTTTAGATAGCAAACCTTCTGCTCATTTTGAACACGATATAGCCATCGTTAATGGAAAACCAGAATTACTATCTACCTTCAAATATGTGCATGAAGCTCTGGGGATAGTTACTGATGAAGAAGAGGAATTTAAAACAAATTCATAAAAATTTGTGTTACTATTTAAATACATATTAAATACAATTCCAAGACCTTGGTTGATAAAAGCTAGTTACATAGCAAGGCCAATCATTGCGCTATTTTTAAAAGGTGATACCTATACAGATCCAATAGATGGAAACTCTTTTCGTAGGTTTTTATCCTATGGTTATGGAAATCAGCGAAAAAATGCGCTATCTCCTTCAACGCTGTCTCTAGAAAGACATCGATTAATGTGGTTGTTTTTAAAAAATGAAACTGCTTTTTTTACTTCCGAAAAAAAACTAAAAACCTTACATATTGCTCCAGAACAATGTTTTTTAGAACTCTTTAAAAAACAAAAGAACCTTGACTACATTACATCGGATTTAGAATCTCCAATTGCAGATGTAAAGGCGGATATTTGCAACCTACCATTTGAGGATCAGTCATTTGATGTTGTTTTTTGCAATCATGTATTAGAGCATATCGTTAATGATAAAAAAGCGATGCAAGAATTATTTAGAGTTTTAAAAAAAGAGGGGTTTGGTATTTTTCAAATACCCCAAGATTTATCAAGACAAAAAACCTTTGAAGATGCTTCTATTACAAACAAAAAAGAACGTACTAAAATATTTGGACAATATGACCACGTAAGAGTTTATGGTAGAGATTATTTTGACAGACTTCGTTCTGTAGGTTTTAAAGTTGATGAAATTGAATATTCACAAAAAATTTCTTCCAAAGAATTAGAACGTTTTTGCTTAATGAAAAATGAAATTCTTCCTGTCTGTTACAAAAAGTAGTGAAAATAATTCTCAAATAAAATAGATAAAAACTAGTGAAAAGTAGTTGTATTGTACTCTTTTAATTGGCCCTCTTCATCAATAAACAATAATATAGCATCAATATTTTTGTGCTTTTCTAAAAAATCTATAGCTTTTTTTAAGCCCATAGCCATAAAGGCTGTTGCATATGCATCTACATCAGCACAATCTAAATTTGCTATTACAGAAGCACTTAACAAGTTACTTTCTTTAGCTTTGCCAGTTTTTGGATTTATTGTATGAACAAATTTTTGTCCAGATTTGGTGTATCTATACTTTCTATAATTACCAGATGTAGCCATAGACTTATTAGACAAGTTTATGTTTTTATACCCATTAAGTACATCTTTTTCGATCGGATCAACTAATTTTATAGCCCAAGGAACATGATTCCTTTTAGTTCCTTTGGCGCGTATTTCACCTCCTATTTCAATTAAATAATTGTTTACTTTTTTACCGTTTAAAAAACGTGCAAGAACATCAATTCCAAAACCTTTTGCAATAGAATTAAAATCTAAATAAATTTGAGGAGATTCTTTAAAAACTTCTCTATTTTTTATTTCGACCTTTTCTAAACCTACAAATTGCATTTGTTCTTTTACTTCTATATCGGTTAAATTTTTCTTTTCTTTTTTCGGACCAAACCCCCAAGCGTTAACTAGATTACCAACAGTTGGGTCAAAGAAGCCATCAGTTTCCTTATATATTTTTTTCGATTTCTCAAAAACTTCTATAAATAAATCATCAACAACAACTGTTGTATCTCCTTTATTAATTCTAGAAATATCTGAAATAGGAATATAGGTGGACAAGGAAGTATTCATTAAAAAAAACAAGCTATCTACAGACTTCTGGTAGTTTTTTGAAGCATTTAAATATACTATTTTATATGAAGTTCCAAAGACAGATCCCTCCAAAGTAAAATTTCTCTTCTGTTCTTCTTTAGAACAAGAAAAAATAATTAATAAAATTGTAATATATATAACGTATTTTTTTGATTTCATTAAATTTAAAATTTATTGACAAAAATAGTATATAAAGTTTTCATAAAATATGATTAATAGTTCTTTTTATAGATACATTTTACTAAATTTGAGGTTCATATTTAATACTCAAACAATGAAAAAAATAGCTCTATTCCTTTTAACCATTATTTTAGTGAGTTCGTGTGTTGCAAAAAAAGAATTTGTTGCTTTACAAGCTAAACATGATAAAACTAAAACAGAATTAGTAAATGTAAAAACTAATTTACAAAAGTGTATCATCGAAAAAGAAAAAGAAGACACTAAAGTTTTTTCTTTAACGGAACAAGTAAAAGCATTAAAAGAAGATAAAAAAACTGCTTTAAAACAAGTTGAAAACTTAACTGTTTTAACACAATCATCTTCAGATAATATCAAGAGTGTTATTTCTCAATTAAGCGAGAAAGACAAATATATTAATGGAGTAAGAGAAGCAATGACTCAAAAAGACTCATTAAACCTTGCTATTAAATATCACTTGACTCAAAATTTAACAGATGGTATTCAAGACGAAGATATTGAAGTAAATGTTGAAAAAACTGTGGTATTTATATCCATCTCAGACAAACTGTTATTTAAAAGTGGAAGCTATAATGTAACAGATAATGCATATACAATTTTAGAAAAAATTGCGAAAGTTATAAATGACCAACCTGAAATGGAAGTGATGATTGAAGGCCATACAGACGCGACTCCAATTAAAAGAGATATCATTCAAGACAATTGGGATTTATCTGCTTTAAGAGCAACTTCAATTACACGAATTTTACAATATAAATTTGGTGTTCAACCAAATCGATTAATTGCAGCTGGTAGAAGTCAATATGTACCTTTGGTTGAAAATGACACGCCACAAAATAAGGCTAAAAATAGAAGAACAAAAATTATTATCATGCCTAAATTAAATCAGTTTTTCGATTTATTAGAACAAGATGCTTCTAAATAATTCTTCATTTATTTACAGAATAAAAACCACTCTTTTTGAGTGGTTTTTTGTATTTACTAGGAAGTTTAAGTCTTAACTTTCTTGAAAAAAGCTAAATTTTATTTAACCTACTCTATAATTTTAACAAAATTTTCAAACGCAATATAATAGGGTTGGTTTTTAAAAATAGGGTTTTCAACACTTTCTGCATTGGCGATCCCAACCCCTGCAAACCAAACTTTTGCGTGTTGTTTTTTAGCATGGTTTTTAAAAGTCTCCATCCAAAGCACATCATATTCATTTGAGTTTTGAATATTATTTGTTGCTTTTACCAATACAAAAATAGTAGGCTCTCCTTTTTTGTATAATACAAATTGAGGATGCCTTTTTAACTGGCTGTTGATCGCCTGAAACTCATACCCCATTTCTCGAAGCTTCTCTCCAACAATATTCATTGCCAAGTTATGCAATTCTTGTGCTGTTAAAACTTGCATTGTTATTTCTTATTTCTACGGTTATAATTCTTGTCTCCTCTTGTTTTTGGTTTCTTATACTTTTTTGCAATTTCCCTTCTATAAGATCCTCCTTGATTGGTTTTACTATTTTTTTCGCTCTTTTCATGAAAAGCAGGTCCGGGTAAATATTCTAAAGAAGTTCTGTTTTTAGAAATTCCTTGATCTTCTCTCGGGCGTTCGTCTTCTGTTAATAATTTAGAAACTTCAACTTCTTCAGGAAGCTCTAAAACAGGAATTTCATACTCCATTAAATCTTGAATCTTGTCTTTTGCCTCACGTTCTTTTTGTGTTGAAAAAAGGATTGTCTTTCCTGCTTTTTCTGCACGACCAGTTCTACCAATTCTGTGCATATAGTTTTCAGGAAAATCTGGAGTATCAAAATTGATAACATGAGAAACTTCGTCAAAATCTAACCCACGAGCCATTACGTCTGTAGCCACTAAAATTCGGTTATTTCCCTCATCAAATTGTCTAATAGATCGTATTCTATAATTCTGTGTTTTATTAGAGTGGATGACACAGGTTTCGCTTCCAAACACCTCTTCTAAATGTTTAAAAAGCAAATCTGCACTTCGTTTAAAGCCAACAAATATGAGTACTTTATGAAAAACCTGCTTGTCTTTTAAAAAATGATTCAATAAATTTACTTTGGTAAAAAAGTTAGGAATGTGGTAAGAAACTTGTTCTATATTATCTAGTGGGGTTCCGCTAACTGCTACAGAAATTTTCGTAGGGTTTTTAAAGAAATCATATATTAATGCATCTACGTCTTCGGTCATGGTCGCCGAAAACAACACATTCTGTCTTCGCTCAGGAATCACATCAAAAATATTCATCAGCTGAAAACGAAACCCTAAATCTAACATAACGTCTACCTCATCAATCACCAATTTCTGAATAGACTTTAATTTTAAAGCATTACTCAAAGCCAAATCATAAAGGCGACCTGGAGTGGCAACAATAATATCTTGCCCTTGTAAAATTGATTGTTTTTGAGTGTTTATATTTGCGCCACCATACACGCCTAAAACACGTGTGTTAATATATTTTGATAGTTTTTCAATTTCATTAACTACTTGCAAAACCAACTCACGAGTGGGTACCAACACCAATACTCTTGGGTGCTGTTGCTTAGAAAATGGTAAGTCCTGCAAAATAGGCAACATATACGCAAAGGTTTTACCTGTTCCTGTTTGCGCAATTCCTACAACATCTCTCCCTGATCTTACCACTGAAAATGCCTGTTCTTGAATTGGTGTTGCATTCACAAAACCCAAATCATCGATCGCATATTGTAACTGATTAGAGATTCCTAGATCTTCAAAAGTCATTCTTATTATTTTTTTGCAAAGGTACATTTTATAAAACGAGAAGCAATACCTCTTTCTAGCAAGAATATTTAGTAATTTTGCATTTGAAATTTATATGCCAAATGATTACAGACACACATACTCATTTATATTCTAGTGCGTTTAACGAAGACCAAGCAGCAATGATTCAACGTGCAAAAAACGCAGGGGTTTCACGATTTTTTATTCCTGCAATAGATTCTTCTTACACAGAAAGTATGCTGAAACTAGAAAAAGATTTCCCTACTGATGTCTTTTTAATGATGGGCTTACATCCTACTTCTGTAAAAGATAATTATTTAGAAGAATTGGCTCATGTTAAAGAATGGATAGATAAAAAAGAATTTGTTGCTATCGGCGAAATTGGAATTGATTTGTATTGGGATCAAAGTTTCTTAGCGCAACAACAAGAGACTTTTAAAACACAAATAAAGTGGGCAAAAGAAAAGAACCTCCCTATTGTTATTCATTGTAGAGATGCTTTTGATGAAGTTTTTGAAGTGTTAGAATCTGAAAAAGGAGATTCCTTAAGGGGTATTTTTCATTGTTTTACAGGAACTAAAGAACAAGCTGAAAAAGCAATTTCTTACAATATGAAATTGGGTATTGGCGGCGTGGCTACTTTTAAAAATGGAATGATTGATACATTTTTAAATGAAATAGATTTAAAACATATTGTTTTGGAAACAGATGCCCCTTATTTAGCGCCAACCCCCTACAGAGGCAAAAGAAACGAAAGTGCTTACATCACCAATGTGGTAGATAAATTGGCAGACATCTTCCGTCTTTCATTCAAAGAAGTTGCAGAAATTACTACTCAAAACTCGAAAGATGTTTTTGGAATCTAATGAAGGTATTATACACTACTTATTGTAAAATACCCATTGGTATCGCAAAAATTACCGGAGATAACAATGGAATCCAAACAGTTTCTATAATAGATGACGATCTTATTTCTAGTGATAAGTTACATATGGATACTCCAAAGTGTTTGCAAGAATGTGTTTCTCAATTAAAAGAATATTTTGAGGGCAAAAGAGCAAGTTTTAATTTGATTGTAAATCCGAAAGGGACCTCATTTCAAGTAAAAGTATGGAAAGAATTATTAAAAATTCCTTACGGTAAAACAACCAGTTATTTAGAACAAAGTAGGGCTTTGGGTGAGGTTAAAGCACTAAGAGCAATTGCTTCTGCAAATGGTAAAAATCCTCTCTGGATCATAATTCCTTGTCATAGAGTTATTGGTTCAGATGGGGCTTTAACAGGATATGCTGGCGGAATTTGGCGAAAAAAATGGTTATTAGCTCATGAAAACCCAGTAAAACAACAATCTCTTTTTTAAAAATATAAAAATTTTAACATATTAAAAAACTATTTTTACGTTCTATACGTATCGTATATATGCAAAAAAGATTTCTTTTTTTATTGTTTTTAGCTTTTGGATTTTCGATCCAATCTCAAACTATATCTAAAGATTTCAGAGTGAAAACTATTTTTATTGAAAAAGATACGGTTCAATTAGATTCTGTTGCAATCAATCCTCAGAAATTTAAAGTATTCAATGCTTCCTTAGAACTAATCCCTAAATCTGAATACACTGTAGACTTTAGCAATGCTATCTTAAAAATCAACTCAAAAAAATACGCTAAAATTAGGGTAGAATATTTTAGAATTCCTGATTTTATTACAAAAGTATACACTCCATTCGACGAAAAATTTATCATTGCTAATGGAACAAATACCGGTAAATTATATAGCTTAACAACCAACAAAAAAGCTTCAGAGATAAAATTATTTGAGGGACTACAAACCAAGGGGTTCATCAGCAGAGGAATTACATCGGGAAACAACCAAAATACAGTAACAAATGCGGCATTAGATTTAGAAATCATGGGAAAGATCTCAAAAGATGTTACCTTAAGAGCTAATATTTTTGATACAAATATACCAATTCAAGAAAATGGATATTCTCAAAAATTTACTGATTTTGATCGAATTTTCATTGAAATGTTTACTGATAATTGGCGCGTAAAAGCTGGAGATATTTCACTTCAAAATCAAGAAAGTTACTTTATGCCTATTGCAAAACAAATTGCAGGATTAAGAGTAGAGGCAAAAGTCAATGATAATTTAAAAATAGCTGCTTCTGGAGCAGTTGTTAGAGGTAAATTTAATAGATATAAAGTTACTGGTAAAGAGGGAAATCAAGGTCCATATAAGATTTATGGCAAAAGTAACGAACCCGCAATATTAATTATTACGGGAAGCGAACAAGTGTATATAAACGGAATTCAAATAGAACGTGGGAAAAACAAAGACTATACGATAGATTATAATTTAGCTGAAATTTCATTCAACACCACATACCCCATTACAAATGATATGAGAATTGCAGTAGAGTTTCAATATGCAGATAGAAACTATACACGATTTCTTACCTATGAAGAGGCAGTATATAAAAGTGAAAAATTAAATATTAGTGGGTATTTTTATAGCGAAAGTGATGCTAAAAATCAACCTCTTCAGCAAAATTTAACCGATCTTCAAAAAAACAAATTAGCTGCTGCAGGAAACAATAGTGCTTTAATGATTGCAGAAAGTGCTTTTATAGATGCTTATGATGAAAATAAAATACTCTATAAAAAAGTCATTAATGGTACAATAAACGTTTTTGAATATTCACAAAATGAAAATGATGAACTCTATTTTGTAACTTTTACAAATGTAGGCCTAAATAGTGGTAATTATAAATTAGATAGAAGCACTGCTGTTGGAAATATATTTGTTTATGTCGGTGAAAATTTGGGAAGTTACAATCCAATTATTAGACTAACACCACCTACCAAACAACAAACTTTTATTTTAAAATCTGATTACCATTTTACCGAGAAAACACAACTAAATTCAGAAATAGCAATCAGTAACAATGATGCAAATCTATTTTCTACCAAAGATGATGGAGGCAATGTTGCAATTGCTACAAAATTAAAGTGGCAACAGATTTTTATAGATAAAAAATGGCAATTAAAAAGTACTGTTTCTCATGAATATGTTCAGCAAAATTTTAAGACAGAACAGGGTTGGGAACCTGTTGAATTTAATCGAGACTGGAATATTTTAACAAATAACGCAACTAAAAATTATTTTCAATCTGAATTAACACTTCATAATAAAAAAAATAGTTACATTTTATATCGATTTAACAACTTAAATTATAAAGATATTTTTTCAGGTAACAAACATGAATTAGAATCTAAAATAACCTTGAAAAAAACTTTATTAACTATAAACAGTAGCTTTTTAAAAAATACTTCAACAGCAGAAGACAACTCTTTTTTAATTGCAAAAGTGAAAGCGGAACAAGATTTCAATAAAAAATGGGTTGGCGCTTTTCTTAATTTTGAAACCAATAGTAGAAAAGATAATAGTACCCAACAATTTATCAATACTAGTCACAGGTTTAAAGAATATGAAGCCTATTTTGGAATTGGAGATAGCACAAATATCTTTGCTAAATTTGGCTTTAACTATAGGAATAATGATAGTATAAAACTGAATACTTTTACCAAAATTAATAATAGAAAAACATTTTATATTAAAAGTAAATTAATACAAAAAAAGAAAACAAGTCTAAGTATTTTTGCAAATTATAGACTTACTGAAAACACGTTTACTAATAATTCCGAAAAATCTCTAAACTCTAAAGTTGTCTACAATCAGAGGATATTTAATAATTTTATCAATTTAGGAACTGTTTATGAAACCTCTTCAGGTAATGTGTCTAGACAAGAATATATTTATGTAAAAACAGAACCTGGTTTAGGATATTACACTTGGATTGATTATAATAATGACGGAATTAAAGATTTCGATGAATTTGAAATTGCAGAATTTCAGGATCAGGCAGAATATTTGCGTTTGCCCAAACCTAATATCCAATTTATTGCTACTCAAAGAGCAAAATTAACACAGTCTCTATCTTTAAATCCAAGAATTTGGTCTTCCAAAAAAGGCATTAAAAAAGTACTTTCAAAATTTTACAATCAGAGTTTTTTAAGTGTTGAAAATGAACAAGAAAGAATTGGAAACTCGTTTAACTTTAATCCTTTTGACTTTGACGAAAGCAAACTATTAGGGCTTTCTTTTAATCTTCGAAATAGCATTTATTTCAATAAAAGTCTTCAAAAATATAGCGCTACATATACCTATGGGAAAACAAGAAATAAACAACAGTTTTTTATTGGAAGCCAAGAAAATAACATCAAATTACATCAAGTAGACCTTGCACATAAATTGGCAACCTTTTGGTTATTTGAATTCATGGGTAAAACATCAAAAAACGAGTTGTGGACTGAAAATTTCAATACTAGAAATTATCTTATTAACTCTAATGAACTGGAACCAAAAATTAGTTTTTTGTACAATAAAAATAACAGGTTTACGGCTTTTTATCATTTTAAAAACAAAAAAAATCAATTGTCTGAATTTGAACAATTAGATCAACAAAAATTTGGCATTGAATACCTTCATGCTAAAACTGAAAAGAACCAAATTTCTGCGAATATAAATGTGTTTTTAAATGATTTTACAGGAAATACAAATACACCTGTTGCATACCAAATGCTAGAAGGTTTACAGGCAGGAAAAAATTATACTTGGAATGTTTTGTTCAATCAAAAATTAAATGCCTTTTTAAACTTGAATCTAAATTATTTGGGGAGAAAAAGTGAAGGTTCTAAAACAATTAATACAGGAAGTATACAATTAAAAGCGCTCTTTTAATTTTTTTTGGTATACTTGTTGTCCAATAAAATATTAAACTATAAAGAAATGAAAAAAATCATATTATTCTTGTGCCTTGCTATTAGCGCAAACTCGTATACTCAAGTTAACACACAGGCAGAAACTATTGATTTTCCTCAAGATATTAACAAAAAAAGTGAATTAAAAATTAATGCATTGACATTATTAGCAGCAAAGTGGATCGATGTGTCTTACGAGAATCTTATTAACGAAGAATCTTCATTTGGAGTTGCTGCAACTTTAAACACAGACACAAGTGGAAGTGATTTAAAGTATTCTTTAACCCCGTATTACAGACGTTATTTTTCTAATAAATTGGCAAGAGGTTTTTTTGTGGAAGGTTTTGGAATGTTGTTTTCAGCAAAAGACACTGATCTCTTTGGTTTCGGAAGCCAAAAATTTGAAACGGGCTTTGCAATGGGTATTTCTGTAGGGGGGAAATTCGTCTCTAAGCAAGGATTTACAACTGAACTTTTATTAGGGTTTGGACGAAATCTAGGCGATGATAACTACAATGATTCTATTGGTCGAATTGGAATTTCTTTTGGATACAGATTTTAGAATGAAGTGACTAATTTTTGTATTTTTACCATAAATAAATAAAATGAAAAAATTACTTTTAATCGTAGGTTTAATCTCCTCCACAGTTGCCTATTCTCAACATGAAATGAAATTAGATATTGCAGATGCTTTGATCATTAGGAGTATCGAGTTATCTTATGAAAGTTATCTTACAGAAGAGTCTTCGTTTGGTATTTCTGCACTCTTTAATTTAGCAAAGCAAGAGACTAATTTTAGATATAATGAAAATGTAATGTTTACGCCTTATTATCGTCACTATTTTTCTATGAACAAGCAATGGAATTTTTTTGGTGAAGGATTTGTAGGAATAAACTCGGGAAAGAAAGAAGGAATTAAAAATTCAAACATCTTCGATGAACAATACACCGATGCTGCTCTAGGGGTTGCTGTTGGAACTAAATACATAGCAACCGGCGGTTTAATTCTTGATGCATATATTGGAGTGGGTAGAAATCTATTTGGATCTAATTCTCCTTTGTTAGTTCCAAGAGCGGGCTTTAATATCGGTTGGAGGTTCTAAAAACAGGTTCTATTTTATAATAAAGAACGTACTATATAAGTGCATTCTTTTTATTGTTTCATATCATCAAAAGACTTCTTCTTCCCTACAAAGACTTCTAAGCAATGTAAAAACTACACATAAAAAAGATTACGATTTTTAGTTGGCGTTATATTCGTATGATCGCATAAAAAAATCTCTCAAAGGAAATTGCTTCAAGAGATTTTAATTCAAATAATTATATAATTCAAAAATTACTCACTCTTATTATAAGCCTGTACTTTTCCAAGTCCAAGAACTAACAGCTACTTTCGTTCCAGTTTTGTAATCTTTAGTAGTGGAAGCATCTGCTCCATCTATTTGAACATTAGACAATGCACCACCATCTTTCATATCAATATTGGTGTCATATCCTTCTAACCAAATATTGGTAATGGTTCCTCCTGATTGTTTTTTGAATTGTAAGGCGGTACCACCAACAGTTGAAATTGCTGTTAAGTTTACAAATTGTGGATTTCCATTTGCTTTATCTCCTTCAAAAGCAGTAGAAAATTCTGGAATTGTATGGGTAATATAGGTATTTGTTAGGGTTCCATTCCATCCTTCAGTCCAATCTACAGAATCATCTTCATTATTTTCTAAGTATAGATTTGTTGCAGAAACTGTACCTCCAAAAAATTCAACACCATCATCTGCTCCATTAATTACAGAGATATTTTCTAATGTTGTTCCAAAACCCACTGCGTAAAAAGAAATTCCATTGTATTGAGAATCTGCATTGATTTGAGCTCCGGTTCCTTTAATGACTAGATATTGGATTGATCCTGAATTATCTGCATCATTTGAACCTCCGTAGATGAAACCACCTACTTCTGCTTGCGCATCCATACCCGCTGATGTTGAAGCATCCCCACAAATGGTTAATCCTCCCCAGTCTCCTGATTTGGCATTGACAGAAGACATTACAACAGGATTGGTTGCTGTTCCTTGAACATCTATTTTACCTCCTTTTAAGATTGCTATATATACATCTGTTCCCCCAGATTCAGCTTGAATTTTTGTTCCTGCAGGAATGACTAATTCACCACCATCTTTAACGATATAAGAAGAGTTTAATATATATTTTATAGAAGCATCTAAAGTTACTTTGCTCGCAATAGTTCCTTGTAAGGGTAGTGTTGTTATAGAAATACTAGAATTTACCCAAAGAAAATCTACTGCTGTAACAATGGCAGTACTTATATAAGATAATGATGGATCTGCAACAACACCATCTATAAGAACATTTGCCAAAGACCCGCCATCTTTCATATCTATGGATGTGTCATACCCCGTTAAAGATAAACCTGTAATGGTCGCTCCTGATTGTTTTTTAAATTGTAATGCGGTACCACCAACAGTAGAAATGGCAGTAATGTTATTAAATTTTGGATTTCCATTCACTTTATCTCCTTCAAAAACAGTAGAAAAATCTGGAATTGTGTGTGAGATATAAGCATTCTCTACTGTTCCGTTCCAACCTTCTGTCCAGTCTATAGAATCATCTTCATTATTTTCTAAGTATAAGTTTGTTACAGAAACTGTTCCACCAAAAAACTCAACACCATCATCTGAACCGTTTATAATAGCAAGATTACTAATTGTTGTCTCAGAACCAACTGCATACAAAGAAACTCCATTGTATTGAGAGTCAGCATTAATTTGAGCTCCGGTTCCTTTAATGACTAAATAGTCTATTGAACCTGAATTATCTGCATCATTGGTGCCTCCGTAAATAAAGCCTCCAACTTCTGCTTGAGCATCAACACCTGCTGTTGTTGAAGCGTCTCCACAAATAGTTAAGCCACCCCAGTCTCCTGAATTTCCTGCAGCTGATGTCATAAACACAGGGCTAGACTCGGTTCCTTGAATGTCTATTTTTCCTCCTTTAAGAACAGCAATATATACGTCTGTTCCACCATTTTGAGCTTGAATTCTTGTTCCAGATGGAATCGTTAACGTGGCTCCTGACTCTATAATAAAAGACGAATTTAAATTATAAATTGTATTCGAGTTTAAGGTAAAATCTTCGTCTAAACTCCCATTCATTATTCCAGAATTTAAATTTTGAACAACTTCTGATGAAGGCTCTTCGATAATTATACCTGGCTCTTCGCTTCCACAATTTGTTAGTATTATAGTAGTCATTGAAAAAGCTACTATTTTTAAAATTTTAAAGATTGATTTTTTCATTTTTTAATTTAATATAGTTTATAATTTTACACAAAGAAACTACCCTATTCTTTAGTTTTCTTTACCTAATTATTAATAATATGTTAGGTTTTATTATCAATCTAACACCTTTGTTAAGGAATCATTAATTGGTTAAAAAGTGTATTTTACATTTAACGTTAACTGGCTTCCCTTCTTATAGGAAAGTACCGTTTGATTGGTTTCTACCCCTGTAACTAGACTTCTAACTAGTTGATTTTGTTTTATTTCTGGATTTAGTAAGTTTCTTCCAATTAGCTTTACTATTAAGTTTTTATTAATTGCTTTGCTTACAACTAAGTCTAAACTAACAAACCCTTTTTCTATAATTTCATCGTTATATAACGAAGCGCTATTAGAAAAATCTTCTGGTGAACCTAGAGCGTATATTCTATCTGAAGAATAGTTTCCTGTCACTGTTGCGACAAACTCTTTTTCTTTATTGTTACTATAACTCAAAGAACCATTAGCAATAAAATCTGATGCTCCTTGTAAACTAGAAACTGTACTATTTTTATATTGAAAATCTTTTAACAGATCTTGCTCTAACCACATTTTAGTGATATTCCCAGTTATATTTATAACACTTTCATCTTCTTCATTTTTTAATAAATCTGTCTTTGCCTCAAATTCTAAACCATATACAGTTGCCTTTTCACCAGTATTTGCATAGAAAAAATAACCCGAAGAACCTCTTGTTTGTGTTAAATTTATAGGATTGTTAATTTGCTTATAAAAAGCTGTTGCAGAGAAAATTTGCCCTCTTTTGGGAAAGGCTTCATATTTCATATCAAAGTTATAAATTTCTGATTTATCTAAATCCGGATTTCCTTTTGTAACACGACCTGTAGGTGAAACATACTCAAATGGAGACAATTCTTTAAACTCTGGCAAAGTTTGAGTGATACTAGAAGCAAAACGTAAATAGTTGTTTTCTGCTACTTCTAATTTTAAATTTACACTTGGATAAACACTTTGATAAACTCTATTTAAAAAACCTAATCTTCCTCTTTGATTCACCTGATCATAGAAGTTTGCGACATCCCAAATTGCATTGATTTCATCTCTCTCAAAACGGAACCCTAAATTACCTGATAATTTGGTGTCTAAGGTAAAATCAAAGTTTACAAAACCAGCCATGATGGTTAAATCTGCTTCAAACCTGTCTGCTGGAGAGGTTCTTAACGTTAACCCATTATTAAAACCAGTAGTAGTAAATGATGATGACAACTGATCTATAGATGGAGCCCTAACTCCTTTTGCTTTTACGCCTACAAATAATGATTTAAAAGTTCTTTCTTTATACCTGTAATTTACACCATAGTTTAAAGAATACGGCTTGTTCTCATTTTCATCCTCTAAACCTAAAGCCCATCTGTTCTCAATAAAACCGTTGTATTCTGTGTCTTGAATCTTTTGACTCGATTTTCTTTGTTGGTAATCTCCAACATGCGCATATTGAATTGTTGGTGAAGTAGTAATATCTAAAATATTTACCTCATTTCTAATTCTATTTGGTTCTTCTGCTAAAACAAAATTATAACCAGCTGCCCAGTTTAAAATATTGTTTTCATTCCATTTATGTTTTCCTAAAATTTGGTTCACAAACAGGGTTGTTTGTCTAAAGTTTTGATCCCTTACAAATGCCCCATCTTCTTGTGGATCTTGGTCAAAAACATATCCAAAACCTTTTCTACCAAATTCATTTAAATTATCTTCAGATTTATTTACAAAAAGTGTATTGTACTTAATTTTATTATTATCATTTAATTTGATTCCAATATTTATATATCCAGTTGTATTTGTTTTAGAAATAAAGCTCTCTACATCATTTGTAGATTCTGTAATATCTTTTGCCGTATTTATAGGTCTTGTAATATCAGGAAATGCTTTGTCTAAAACATTTGACCTGAATGCTCTAAAGACCCCTTCTTGATACTCAAACGATCTAGAATGTGACCCCGTAAGAAAAACAGATACTTCTTTATCAAAAATTTCAAATTTTCTTGCTGCAGAAAAGGAACCACTATAATTTACAGGTACAGCTACTTTTTCTGTATCCCAACCTTGAAACGTTATTAAATTTTGTAATGCATATTTTTTTTGATGAAAACCAAGCGTTACATCGTTGCTAATAACAGTTCCTCTAAAAGAATCTGAAACACCTAAAACATTGGTATTTGTTCCGCTTGTTAAAGAAATAGAATATCCTTTTTTTGAATATTCTTTTGTATTTATATCTACATTACCAGAACCTTGGTCTGCATAATTTGCTGTAGAATAGGTTTTACTAATTCCTATATTTTTAATAATATTTGTTGAAAATAAGTCTAAGTTTATATTTTTATTTTCAACATCATCAGAGGGTATCGTTAAACCATTCATCGTCGTTGATAAATACCTGTCACCTAAACCTCTTATATAGATATTCCCTGAACCTTCACTTTTAGTTACTCCAGAAATTTTAGTTGTGGCATTTGCCGCATTTGAAACTCCAATTTTTGATAATGTTTGAGCTCCAATACTTTCTTTAATAACAACGGCCTTTTTTTGCTCTAGCAATAAAGCAGATACTGATTCTTTAGTTGTAGAAGACTTTATGACTATTTCATCTAAAGAAACGCCTTCTTCTGCTGACATTATCTCGTTGATAATCTTAGATTCACCCGCCTCAATAGCAAAAGCCTTTTCAACTGTTTGATATCCTAAAAAACTAAAAACCAATACATGGCTTCCTGCTGGTATATTTAAAAAATAATTACCATCAAAATCGGTTGTAGTTCCTATTGTAGTTCCTTTGATTTGAATATTTGCAAATGGTAAAGGCTCATTATTCGTTTCTTTATCTGCTAAAAACCCTTTTACTATTCCTTTGCTCTGCGCAATGATAACTTGACTAATAACTAAAAAAACAATAACTAAAAATTTCTTCATTCTGTGTGTGATTTATAATGCAAAAGTCTACTGCGTTTGTAAACCCTATGTTAGATGTAGATTAAGGTTTTATTATAGAAACATTAACTAAATGTTAAGTAGAAAAAAATAGTTAATAGTTCGTTAACTTGAAGAAAACATTAATTTAAAATATCGATTTTATATTTGTAATAATCTTAAGAGATTAAAATGTCATCATAAATCTATTAGTTTTTGTCGACTATTTTATATGACTACTGCCTTTGGCCAAGGCAGTTTTTTTTATTAATGTTTCAATAACATTTACTTAACATTCATTTTAGTTATTTGCACCGACAAAAACTAATACTTATGAATTTATCAATACTACGATCAGTAGTAACTGTAATCTTTATTTCTACTTTTTTAAGCCTAAATGCACAAGAAACAAATGCTCCTAAATTTGGAAAAGGGATGTTCAATCTAATCGGGAAAGACAGTGCTTGGTCTATGAAAGTGGGATTGCGATTTCAAACACTTGCAACTTCTAATTGGGACGCCACAAACGGTCTTTCAAACCCATCTTCTTCAATGTTAATTCGAAGATCTCGATTAAAATTTGATGGATTTGCCTATTCACCAAAATTAAAATACAAAGTAGAATTAGGGCTATCAAACAGAGATCTATCAGGAGCTTCTCAATATACAAGTAATGCGCCAAGATATATTCTAGATGCAGTTTTAAAATGGAATTTCTCAGGAAACTTCGTTTTATGGTTTGGACAAACCAAATTACCTGGAAATAGAGAGCGGGTAATTTCTTCTGCAAATTTACAACAAGTAGATCGTTCTCTACTAAATAGTAGGTTTACAATTGATAGAGATATGGGGTTTCAATTAAGACATCATTTTAATCTTACAGATACTTTTTTAGTAAAAGAAATATTCTCTATGGCACAAGGTGAGGGAAGAAATATTACGAAAGGAAACCTTGGTGGTCATCAATACACAACTCGTTTGGAATTATTTCCTTTTGGTGATTTTGCAGGTAAAGGAGATTATAAAGGAAGTGATTTAAAGTTTGAACAAAACCCAAAATTATCTCTTGGGTTTGCGTATGATTTTAATAATAATGCCTCCAAAACAAGAAGTAACCAAGGATCGTATATGTTAAATGATACGGGCTTTTATTCAACAAACATTTCAACTCTTTTTATGGATGCAATGTTTAAATACAAAGGTTTTTCTTTGATGGCTGAATATGCTGATAGAGACGCAGAAGATCCTTTTGCAAAAAATTCTGATGGAACCCAAGTTCTTGATAGTGATGGAAAACCAGTAATTGTTCAAGTTGGTAGCGGTTTAAACCTACAATCCGGGTATTTACTCTCTAAAACTGTTGAAGTTTCTGCCCGCTATACAAACATTTCACTAGATAAAAATATTACTGGAAAAGGAGCTGAAAACCAATATACATTGGGGTTGTCTAAGTACATTGCTGGGCATAGTTTAAAAGTTCAAACAGATGTAAGTTATACTGACATTGGTTTTAAAACAAATCAATTATTATGGAGATTACAAGTTGATATTCATTTTTAATAAAAAATAACACAAAGGTAACATAGACGCTATTTTATGTCTATACATTTGCATAAATTAAATTAATCAAAGAAAATGGGAGATCCATATATTTTAATGTTAGTCGCTCTAGCTATTCTAGCTATTGTAGATTTAGTAGTAGGAGTTAGTAATGATGCTGTTAACTTCTTAAACTCAGCCATTGGCTCAAAAGCAATATCTGTAAAAAATATTATGATTATTGCCAGTTTGGGTGTCTTCTTTGGCGCAATTACTTCTAGCGGAATGATGGAAGTTGCACGTAAAGGGATTTTTAACCCTAATATGTTTATGTTTCAAGACATCATGTTTATTTTTATGGCAGTAATGATTACAGATATTCTTCTATTAGATATCTTTAACTCTTTGGGTATGCCAACCTCAACAACAGTATCTATTGTATTTGAACTATTAGGTGCTGCTGTTTGTATTTCATTACTTAAAATATCTGCTAGTGATTCAGAATCATTTTCTGATTTATGGAATTATATCAATCACGAAACTGCAACTAAAATTATTTTTGGAATATTACTCTCTGTAGTTGTTGCGTTCTCAGTAGGTGCAATTGTACAATTTTCTTCTAGATTAATTTATTCCTTTAATTTTGAAAAAAGAGCAACCTATATTAGTGCCCTTTTTGGTGGGTTTGCGATTACTGCAATTACCTACTTTATTATTATTAAAGGAATGAAGGGAACACCTTTTTATAAAGATGTAAAATTTTTAATAGAGGGGAATACCCTGGCAATAATTGCAGGAAGTTTTATTATTTGGTCCGTTATTTCACAACTTTTAATAAAAATTTTTAAGGTAAATGTTCTAAAATTAATTATAGGAATAGGTACTTTTTCTTTGGCAATGGCTTTTTCTGGAAATGATTTAGTAAACTTTGTAGGTGTTCCAATAGCTGCATGGAATTCTTACCAAGCATGGGAAGTTTCAGGTATTGCTGCAGATGCTTTTTCTATGGGTGTTTTAGCCAAAAAAGTTCCTTCTAATATCTGGTTATTGTTAATTGCAGGTGGAATTATGGTGGTAACTTTATGGACGTCTAGCAAAGCTCAAAATGTTATAAAAACGGGTATTGATTTATCTCGTCAAGGAGAAGGTCATGAAAAATTTCAACCCAACCCTTTATCTAGAGTTGTGGTTAGAGCTGCAATGTCTTTAAATAAAGGAATTGGTTTTATTTTTCCAAAATCGACCTTGGCTTTTATAGATTCTAAATTTCAAAAACCGGTAATCGAATTACCGAAAGATAAAACCTATGAAATGCCTGCATTTGATATGGTAAGAGCTTCTGTTAACTTAATCGTAGCAGGAATCTTAATCTCTATTGCAACCTCTATGAAACTACCGTTATCTACTACGTATGTAACCTTTATGGTAGCAATGGGAACTTCTTTGGCAGACAGAGCTTGGGGTCGTGAAAGTGCAGTGTATAGAGTTGCGGGAGTACTTAATGTTATTGGAGGTTGGTTTTTAACCGCTATAACAGCATTTTTAGCAGCTGCTTTAGTTGCATACTTAATTAGTTGGGATATGGTTATGATTCCATTTTTATTAGCAGTTGTTGCTTTTCTAATTGGTAGAAACACCTTAATTCATAGAAAAAAATCTAAGGACGTTAAAAAACAAGAATACATAGAAAGATCGGAATCTATTACCATTAATGGAGTTATAGAAGAAAGTGCAGATCATATTTCTGAAGTTATAAATCGTGTAAATAAATTGTATTCAAATGTTGTAAATGATTTAGCAAATCATGATTTAAACAAGTTGCGTAAAACAGACAAACACGTTGAAAAATTAAATGATGAAATAGATGGATTAAAAGACGGCGTTTTCTATTTTATTAAATCTTTAGACGAAACTTCTGTCCAAGCAAGTAGGTTTTATATTATGGTTTTAGGTTATTTACAAGATGTAGCGCAATCTATTAGTTATATTTCTAGAGCAAGCTATAAACACGTAAATAACAACCATAAGAACTTAAAGAAAGCACAAATTAAAGATTTAAAAGAAATAGATAGTCAATTATCTTCTCTATTAACAAAAGAAGCTGCTATTTTTGAAAATAGAGATTTAGACAATCTAAACGGCCTTTTAATAGAAAAGAATGAATTATTGAAAAGTGTTTCTTTATCAATTGAAAACCAAGTGGCTAGAATTAGAACTGATGAAACAAGTCCTAAAAACACCACACTATACTTTAGTGTTCTTCTAGAAACAAAAGATTTAATTAAAGCATTAATGAATTTATTAGAAACATATGAAGAGTTTCATTTAAGCACAAAACAAGTAAAATAAAGTCTCTTTTTACGAAACAAAAAAACCATGAAATATTTCATGGTTTTTTTGTTTCGTATTACTTTTATGTAAAAACTAAAATACCTTATAGAATTCTTATAAAACGATCATTTACACGTCTCTTTTTTCTTTTTTTTCTGGATGAAAATATTGATAGACCTTTGTAGCTCTTGCATTTCCAACAACTTCTTTTAAATTATCAAAAGAAGCTTCTTTAACACGTTTTGCCGACTTAAAACTGCGAAGTAGCGTTGTAATTGTTTGTTTACCAATGGCCGGAATTTGCTCTAACTCTGATTGTATTGCACTTTTACTTCGTTTGTTTCTGTGAAATGTGATACCAAATCTATGCGCTTCATTTCTTAAGTATTGCGTAATTTTTAAGGTTTCAGATTTTTTATCTAAATACAATGGAATTGGATCTCCGGGGTAATATATTTCTTCTAAACGTTTTGCAATTCCAATAATGGCAATTTTACCACGCAACCCTAAAATATCTAAACTTTTTAAAGCTGATGATAATTGTCCTTTTCCTCCATCAACAATTATTAATTGAGGCAATGGTTCATCTTCTGCCAACAATCGTTTGTACCTTCTATAAACTACTTCTTCCATAGAAGCAAAATCATCCGGACCGTCAACCGTTTTAATATTATAATGTCTGTATTCTTTTTTACTGGGTTTTCCATCTTTAAAAATAACACATGCTGCAACTGGGTTTGTTCCTTGAATATTAGAATTGTCAAAACACTCTATGTGTCTTGGCTCTTCAGAAAGACGTAAATCCTTCTTCATCTGTGCCATAATTCTTTTTACATGTCTGTCTGGATCTACTATTTTAATCTGTTTAAATTGCTCTTGTCTGTAGTATTTTGCATTTCTTTCTGAAAGTTCTACAATGCGTTTTTTGTCTCCTAATTTAGGAATGGTCACTTTTACACTTTCACCCAAATTAACTTTAAATGGCACATAAATTTCTGGAGACTGAGACTCAAAACGTTGTCTAATTTCAACGATAAACAATTCTAATAATTCAGTATCTGTTTCATCTAATTTTTTCTTTATTTCTATGGTATGAGATTGAATGATTGAACCATTTGAAATCTTTAAAAAATTAGCATAACCATGGGTTTCATCAGAAATAATAGAAAACACATCTACATTATTTATTGATGGATTTACAATGGTAGATTTTGATTGATAATTGCTAAGTAAACTAAGTTTATCTTTTATTTTTTGAGCTTCTTCAAACTCCATATTTTGAGCAAATGAAAACATCATCTTTTCAAATTTTTCTAAACTTTCTTTAAAATTTCCTTTAATTATATTTCTTATTTCTTTCGTTGAACTAGTATAATTAGCTTCTGTTTCTAAAGCTTCACATGCTCCTTTGCAGTTTTTTAAATGATATTCTAAACAGACTTTATATTTACCCTCATTTATATTTTGATAACTTAAATCGTAATTGCAAGTTCTTAGAGGGTATAATTCTTTAATTAAATCTAATAGCACCCGAACAGTTCTTACAGAGGTATACGGACCATAATATTCTGATCCGTCTTTTATAACACGACGCGTCATAAAAACTCTAGGGAAACGTTCTTTTTTAATACAAATCCAAGGATAACTTTTATCATCTTTTAATAAAACATTGTACCGGGGTTTGTATTTTTTTATTAAATTATTTTCTAATAAAAGAGCATCTGTTTCTGTATGAACAACAATGTGCTTTATTAAAACTATTTTTTTTACAAGAACTCTAGTTTTACCATTTTCATGATTTTTATTAAAGTAAGAAGCAACTCTCTTTTTTAAGTTTTTAGCTTTACCAATATAAATAATTACATCTTCTTTATCAAAATATTGATAAACTCCGGGTTCATTCGGTAAGGTTTTTATTTGAAGTTCTAAAGATGTAGGCATTTAACGAAAATACACATTTTTTAAACACCCAATCTATGAATTTCGGCGAAAAATAAATCTAAGTTGAATAGTTTTTAGTAGTTTTTATTTTATTGATTGTGCAAAATATTAGCAATTAAAAATAAAAAAAAAAGTATTCTTCTATTCTTTTTCTTCTTTAGGAAAAGCTTGTTTGCTGAAAATAAATAACAATGCAACACCAATACTTATAAAAGCATCTGCGGGATTAAAAATATATTGAAAAAAAGTAAAAAATTCTCCACCCATAAAAGGAATCCATTCTGGTAATACTCCCTGCCATAATGGAAAATAAAACATGTCTACAACTTTACCGTAAAAAAGTTCACCATACGGTTTCTCTGCAAAAAAAGTTGCAACTTTATGTTGAGAGTCATCAAAGATAGCTCCATAAAAAACAGAATCAATAATATTACCAACTGCACCAGAAAATATTAGAGAAATGGCTATAATTACAGCATTGTGTACTTTTCTTTTTATGTTTTGAAATAACCAAAATACAATTCCGGTTACAGCAACTAGTCTAAATAAAGTTAGAAATAATTTCCCAGCTTTGCCTCCAAATTCAAAACCCATTGCCATTCCGTTATTTTCTGTAAAATGGATTCTAAACCAATCAAAAACAACAACTTCTTCGCCAAGAACAAAGTTTGTTTTTATATATATTTTTATAATTTGATCTAGAATAATTGCAATTATTATGGTTAAAATTGCTAAATTCTTTTTTGACATATTTTTTGGATTTGAACTCACAAAAACAACAGTGTTATTGTTTGCGTTTTGCCTCAATACTTAGAGTTGCATGAGGAACTAACCTTAAACGCTCTTTCTGAATTAATTTACCCGTAACTCTACAGATACCATAAGCACCGTTTTCTATACGTAATAAAGCATTATTAAGGTCTCTAATAAATTTCTCTTGCCTTATTGCTAACTGAACGTTTGCTTCTTTATTCATTACATCCGAACCTTCATCAAAAGATTTAAATGAGGGTGATGTATCATCTGTACCATTATCTGCATCATTTTTATATGCAGCTTTTAATAACAATAAATCTTCTTCTGCTCTCGCTATTTTTTTTTCTATAATTCCTTTAAACTCTTGTAGGTCTTCCTCTGAATATTTTAGTTTTACGTCTGACATAAATCTTATATTTTTTCGATTAATATTTTACTATTTATGGTATCAAATTGGATTTCAATACCCTTTTTTAATTCATTAACAAAAACCAATTCTTTCGTTAATGTTTCACTCATGATATATGCTTTATTTTCTGAAATAGATTGTTCTAAATTTTGATCCTCTAAAATAGTTAACTTAATTTTATCTGTTACCTCTAGACCCGAATCTTTACGTGCATTCTGAATTCTATTTACCAATTCTCTGGCAACACCTTCTTTGCGTAATTCTTCTGATATTGTAACATCTAAAGCCACTGTCAGGGAACCTTCATTAGCAACCAACCAACCTGCTATATCTTTAGATGAAATTTCTACATCTTCGAGTCCTAAAGTAATATTTTTTTCATTAATATGAATAGAAATATTTTTGTCTTTTTCAATTTTACTGATGTCTTCTTGTGTGAATTTTTGAACTTCTGCAGCAATAAAGCGCATGTCTTTTCCAAATTTTGGCCCTAAAGCTTTAAAATTTGGTTTAATTTGCTTGATTAAGATATCTGAAGCATCTTCTAACAATTCGATCTCTTTGATATTTACTTCATGTTTAATTAAATTGGCAACGGCTAAAATTTCTTCTTTTTGCTGCTGATTATCAACAGGAATCATAATTTTTTGGAGTGGTTGACGTACTTTAATTTTTTCTTTGGCTCTAAGAGACAACACCAGAGAAGATATTATTTGTGCATTTTCCATTTTTCGTTCTAAACTTTTATCAACAAAGCTTTCATCAAATTTAGGAAATTCAGATAAATGGATACTTTCTGAGGTTTCTTTTTGAGATACAGAATTTAAATCTTGGTATAATTTATCCATAAAAAAAGGTGCAATTGGGGCACTCAATTTTGCAATTGTTACCATACAAGTGTACAGGGTTTGATAGGCAGAAATTTTATCTGTTTGATAGTCTCCTTTCCAAAACCGTCTTCTACTCAGACGAACATACCAATTACTTAAATACTCTTGTGTAAACTCTGATATGGCTCTTGCGGCCTTTGTTGGCTCATATTGTTCATAGAATTTATCAACTTTAGAAATTAAAGTATGTAGTTCTGATAAAATCCATCTATCAATTTCAGGTCTATTTTCTAGTGATACATCTTCCTCTGAGTATGAAAAACCATCAATATTTGTATATAAAGTAAAAAACGAATAGGTATTGTATAAAGTTCCAAAAAACTTTCGTTTTACTTCTTCAATTCCATCTAAATCGAATTTTAAATTGTCCCAAGGATTTGCATTTGCAATCATATACCAACGAGTTGCATCTGCACCGTATGTTGATAAGGTTGTAAATGGATCTGTAGCGTTTCCTAAACGTTTGGACATTTTATGTCCTTTTTTATCTAAAACTAAACCATTAGATACAACATTCTTATAGGCTACAGAATCGAAAACCATCGTTGCAATTGCATGAAGTGTGTAAAACCAACCACGTGTTTGGTCTACTCCTTCTGCAATAAAATCTGCTGGAAAAGATTTGTTTTCATCAATCAAATCTTTATTTTCAAACGGATAATGCCATTGTGCATAAGGCATAGAACCCGAATCAAACCAAACATCTATTAAATCACTTTCACGTTTCATGGGTTGTCCTGATTCAGAAACCAACACAATTTCATCTACAATATTTTTATGTAAATCTATTTTTGCATAGTTTTCCTCAGAATTGTTCCCTACTTCAAAATCTTCAAAAATATCTTTTGCTAAAACACCTGCTTCAACAGCTTTTGCCATCTCTTCTTTTAATTCTTTTACAGAACCAATACAAATTTCTTCCTTCCCATCTTCTGATCTCCAAATTGGTAGGGGAATTCCCCAATAACGAGAACGAGACAAATTCCAATCATTTGCATTTGCCAACCAGTTTCCAAAACGACCTGTACCTGTCGATTCTGGCTTCCAATTAATGGTTTTATTTAGCGCATGCATTCTATCTTTTACATCTGTTACTTTTATAAACCAAGAATCTAACGGATAATATAATATTGGTTTATCTGTTCTCCAACAATTCGGATAACTGTGCTTGTATTTTTCAACCTTAAAAGCTTTATTTTCTATTTTTAACTTAATTGCCAGCTCAACGTCTATAGATTTTTCTGGGGCTTCTCCATCATTATAATATTCGTTCTTAACATATTTTCCTGCAAATTCAGCAATTTCTGGCCTAAATTTACCTTGTAAATCTACTAATGGAACTAAATTATCATTCTCATCTTTCACCAACATTGGTGGTATTTCTGGTATCGCTTGTTTTGCAACTATAGCATCATCTGCACCAAAAGTTGGCGCTGTATGTACAATTCCTGTTCCATCTTCTGTAGTTACAAAATCTCCTAAAATCACTCTAAAAGCATCTTGAGGATTGTCATTTGGAAGACAGTAATCTAAGATTTGTTCGTATTTAATATCAACTAAATCTATCCCAATAAATTCTTTTATAACGTAGAACGGAATTTTTTTATCTCCCGAATTATAAGTATTTAGTTCTTCCGAAGTTTCAACTTCAATATTATTTTTACCTCCAAATTGTTTGCCAACTAGTTTTTTTGCTAAAATCACTTTTGTAGGCTCAAAAGTATACTGATTAAACGTATCGACTAGAACATATTCAATTTTTGGACCAACAGTTAATGCTGTATTACTTGGTAATGTCCAAGGAGTGGTTGTCCAAGCCAAAAAATAAATCGATCCTTCATTTTTCAAAAAATCTGGAAGCGAGTTTTCTACAGCTTTAAATTGTGCAACAACAGTTGTATCAGTAACATCTTGATAAGTTCCTGGTTGATTTAATTCATGAGAACTTAAACCCGTTCCTGCTTTAGGAGAATAAGGCTGAATAGTATAACCTTTGTATATTAATTCTTTTGTATAGATCTGTTTTAATAACCACCAAACAGATTCCATGTATTTAGGTTCATAAGTTATATATGGATCTTCCATATCCACCCAATACCCCATTTTTTGGGTTAAATCGTTCCAGATATCTGTATAACGCATGACTGCTTTCCTACATGCTGCATTATAATCTTCAACAGAAATTTTTTTACCAATATCTTCTTTAGTAATTCCTAGTTCTTTTTCAACTCCTAATTCTATTGGCAAACCATGGGTGTCCCATCCAGCTTTTCGCTTTACCTGATATCCTTTCATAGTTTTATAACGCGGAAAAATATCTTTAATAGCACGCGCTAAAACATGATGAACTCCTGGAAGTCCGTTTGCAGAGGGTGGCCCTTCAAAAAAAACAAATGGCTCTCCATTTTCTCTTGAAGTTACACTCTTCTCGAAGATGTTATTTTCTTGCCAATAATTAAGAATTTCTTCTCCAACTTTTGGTAAGTCAAGACCTTTATACTCAGGAAATTTAGCTTTCATTTTCAATCATTTCTAATAAGATTGCGAAATTAAGGATTTTCTAGAAAACAGTGGCTTTTAGAGACAAAAAAAAGGGAAGATTACATTCCTCTTTCGTTTTTTATGCTTTCATAAGCAGATTGTATGCTCTGAAACTTTTCATTTGCTCCTTTTAAATGCTCTTCTCCCAGGCCTTGCAATTTATCTGGATGGTATTTTTTAACCATTTTTCTGTAGCCGCTTTTTACTTCAGCATTGGAAGCAGATTTCTCTATTTCTAAAATCTTGTAGGCATTCTCTGAAGAATTATAAAACATTGCTTTTATAGACTCAAAATCTCGTGGATTTATATTTAAATATCCTGCAATTTTTCTAATCTCTTCTACTTCTTCCTCTGCAACAAATTGATCTGCTTTAGCAACACCAAACAAAAAATGAAGGAGCTGTAAACGTGAGGCATGAGACATATTTTGCCTGATCTGAATACACACTTGACGAGCAGAAACTTCCTTTTGTATAATTGCACTAAAAATCTTAAAAGCATTATTAGCTCTTTGTTTTCCATACATACTAACGAATTGAATACGAACGAAATCTAATTCACGTTGATCTACTTTTCCATCAGATTTTATAACAATGGATGCCAAAACAAGTAAACTCATTTCAAAATCTCCAGATTGTGTTTCCTCAGAACCTCTTCCTGTATTAACTCTTCTTTGATACGCGCGTTTTTCTTCATTTAAATCTTCATCAGAAAAACCATCTACAAAACGACCTATTGCAAATCCTATTGCAGCTCCAATCGGACCTCCTAAACTAAACCCTAAACCAGCTCCTAACCATTTCGTAAAACTTCCCATACAGTAATAATTTGTGTCAAATATAGGAAAACAAGGTTGTTTATATCAAAAAAAATACATCAATTGCATTGAAATATCTATTAAAATAAGCTTTTAATTAGAGCTTGAATTCTGATTGAATTATTCATATATTTGTAGCTTAAATTTATGAAACCTATGTATCCAGAAGAATTAGTAAAACCGATGCGTGACGAGTTAGTGAACGCCGGTTTTGAAGCATTATATACAAGTGAAGACGTTGAAAACGCATTGGCTAAAGAAGGAACAACCTTAGTGATGGTAAACTCTGTTTGTGGCTGTGCTGCAGGTACTGCAAGACCAGGAGCAATTGCTTCTCTTGGAGCTGAGAAAACACCCTTAAACTTAACCACTGTTTTTGCAGGTGTAGAAAAAGAATCTACCCAAAAGGCACGTGAATTTATGATTCCTTTTCCACCATCTTCACCAGCAATAGCATTGTTTAAAGACGGTAATTTAGTACATATGTTAGAGCGTCATCATATTGAGGGTCGTACTGCACAAATGATTGCACAAAATTTAGCACAAGCTTATGATGAATTTTGTTAAAATCATATTATAATAATCTTTCCAAAAAGAAAGAACTTTAAAATCCATTCTATTTTGAATGGATTTTTTATTTTTTCTTACCTTTATGATCTGTTATTATTCACTTACACCGCTTTTTGGAAGTAATTAAACAATATGAATCAAGAAAAAGTAATTGAAAATACCGTTCAATTTGTTAAAAAAGAATTAGAACATGCAGAGGGTGGGCATGATTGGTTTCATATAGAACGTGTTTACAAAAATGCACTGCTAATTTCTAAAGAAGAAAAAGTTGATGCTTTTATCGTTTCTTTAAGTGCTTTACTACATGATATTGCAGACCCTAAATTTTATAATGGAGATGAAACTATAGGTCCTAAAATAGCAAAGAAATTTTTGGAGGAACAAGGAGTTCGAGAGGACGTCATTGACTCTGTAATTAATATTATTAAACATATTTCTTTTAAAAATTCTTTAGAAATCGGAAAAGAAAAATTTAATTCTATAGAATTAGAAGTTGTACAAGATGCAGATAGGTTAGATGCTATTGGAGCAATTGGTATTGCACGATGTTTTAATTATGGAGGATTTAAAAATAGACCTTTATACAACCCAAAAACCTTCCCTAATTTAAAGATGACCAAAGAAGAATACAAAAAATCTACTGCACCAACTATAAATCATTTTTATGAAAAACTATTACTTTTAAAAGATAAAATGAATACTGCTGCTGGAAAAAAGATTGCCGCTAATAGACATATCTTCATGGAAAAATTTTTAAATCAATTCTATGATGAGTGGAATGGTTTAAAGTAATTAATTCTCTTTCGCTACTTCTAAAGCAGTTATTTTATGTTCTAAAATAGCCAACTCCTCACCACACTCTATAATTTTCTCTATTGATAAGTTCTTATTAGAATTAACAAACTCTTTTAATTCATTACTTTTAAATGTATAATATTCAATTGCTTTCTCTATTTTGCTCATCATTATATTGTAATTATTGAATTAAATTCATCATTTCACTTCTATATTTTGAGGCTGATTTGCCTGTAAATTCTTTGAATAATTTATTAAAATGAGAAAAATTATTGAACCCACACTCAAAACAAATATCTGTAATACTAGTCTGACTTTCTGATAGTAATTTAGTTGCATGTACAACTCTATATTCATTTACGAGTTTTGTAAATGTTTTTCCAGTTGTTTTTTTAAAAAACCTACAGAATGCCGGTACAGTCATACTAACCAAATCTGCAATTTCATCTAGGCTAATATGTTGATTAAAGTTTTGGTTTATATGTTTAAAAATTACATCTATTTTACTACTATCTTGCGGCTGGGTTTCAAAAGCAAATCCATCTGCATTTAAAATTGTATAATCTTCAGATTTTGATAAAGTATGTAATATTTCTAATAGAACTAATATTTGTTTAAATCCTTGCTTCTCGGATAATTTCTCAATCTTAGGGCCTAATTTTTGTTTTGTTTTTACTCCAAATAGAATTCCTTTTTTAGCTTTTTCAAACAAAATACTAATAGGTTTCATTTCTGGCACCTCAAAAAAAACATTTCCTAAGAAATCTGGCTTAAATTGTATTAATGTTTCAGAACCATTGGTAGTCAATCTATCTGTGAAACCATTGTGAGGCAAATTAGAACCAATCAATAATAATTGACTGTTATTAAAATAAGAAAGATGATTTCCTATATGTCTTTTCCCTTTTCCATTATTAACATAAATTAATTCTATTTCTGGGTGAAAATGCCAAAAAGCCTTTATTTTCTTTAAAAATTCTGTATGTTTTTTTACCAGAATAGAGCTTCCAAAATCTGGACTAATTTTTTCTAAAGTAGGTTTAACATTCATAACATCTAAAATATATAACACAAATTTACAATACTAATTTTTAAAAAATTGTATAAAATTACCAAAATTATATACTAAATTAACTATGCATTCTTTTAACATTTAAATAACAGATAATTAAGCATATAAATATGCCAATTTTGATGATTTATAATAATTTAAAACACCCGTATCTTTGCCGTATAATTATTTAATATTATGAAAACAATAAACAAAATTATATTAGTAGCATTAATGTTTGGAACATTAATTGGTTACGCTGAGGAAATTACAAGTTCTACGGAATTTAAATTTAAAAAAGTTATTAAGATCGAATTTAAAAATGTAAAAAAAGGGCACGAATTAAGGATTAAAAACGAAAATGGTGAAATATTTTACAGTAAAGAAATACAAACTTCAGGAAATTATTCTAAGTTGTTTAATTTTTCTTCTTTAGAAAACGGATTGTATACTGCAGAATTACATAAAGACTTTGAGATAAATATTTATAAATTTAAAGTCAAAAATGGTTTGGTTTCATACATTGAAAAAAACGATGTCAATTTTTTTAAACCTGTAATAAGGTCTGAAAAAAACTTACTTTACATTTCTAAACTTGCCTTTAACAAAGAGACTTTAGATATTCTCATTTACTATAAAGATAAGGTTGTTGTAAATGAAACAATGAAAGGTGACGGAATCTTAAATAGAGTTTATAAATTATCGGAATCTCAAAAAGGAGATTATAAAATAATAATAAACTCTGAAAATAGAATTTTCAAAAAAGAGTTTACACTGTAATAATTAGGTTAATTGTGTCATCAAATTTTCTATTGTAGATTTGATGTTAAAGCGAGCCATTACTGGCTCGCTTTTTTTTATGAAAAGGAAATTTTCAATTAAAACAGCAAGATAAAACATAACTTAAATTACCATAAAAATATACTATTTTAACTATATTAAATGCTAATGAAAGATAATTAGGTTAATATAAAACACATATTACCCAATTCTGTTGTTTTTAAAAGCCTATTTCAAATGTACCTTTGTACCGTTATTAATCATCAAATGAAAAAAAAATGAGAACAACAATTAAAAAAACAATGGTGCTAATATTAATGTTTGGAACATTAATTAGTTCTGCGATTGAAAATACTAAATCAAACAAATTAGTTCATGTAAAAAGAGTTAAAGTTGAATTTAAGAATGTAAAGAAAGAACAAACTTTCATCATTAGAAATGAAAATAAAATCATTATTCACAAACAAAAAATTGTAAAACCAGGAACATTTTCTAAAGTATTTGATCTTACCAATTTAAAAGACGGTATTTATACCTCTGAAGTAGAAAAAGACTTTGAAATTAATGTCAAGAAATTTAGCGTTAGCAATGGCTATGTTACTTTTATTAAGGAAGAAAGTAAAAAAATATTTAAACCTTTAATTAGATTAAAAGGAGATTTGATATTAATTTCTAAGGTTTCTTTTAAAGAGCCAATAAATATTGTATTGTACTACAAAGAAAACACAATCCTTGATGAGCAATTTGAGGGAAAAGATATTATAAATAGAATTTACAAATTATCCAAAGCTAAAAAAGGAGCTTACAGGGTTGTTGTTAACTCAGACAACCGATTGTTTATAAAGAATTTTACAATTTAAAAGATTGGTTAATTATTTAAACAATCTTTAAGTAAACTTTAGCCAAAAGCGAGACTAAAATGGTCTCGCTTTTTTACGATACTCTTTTTCAAAAATTTGGTTTTCTTTTGTCTAAAAATGCAGAAGTCCCTTCTTTAAAATCTTCTGTTCCAAAACATTTTCCAAACGCGTCAATTTCAACATCAAAACCATTAACTCCGTCTTCAAAACCAGAATTTATAGCTCTAATTACTGCACTAATTGCGACAGAAGAATTTCTTAAAATTTTACTTGCAATTTTTTCAGCAAGTGGTAATAATTCTTCTTGTTTTGTAACATAATTTACCAAACCATAATCTTTAGCATCATCTGCAGAAATCATAGCAGCAGTCATAATCATTTCCATTGCTTTCCCTTTACCTACTAATTGTGGTAAGCGTTGTGTGCCCCCATACCCTGGAATAACACCTAAAGATACTTCTGGAAGCCCCATTTTGGCATTATCAGATGCAATTCTAAAATGACAAGACATTGCTAATTCTAATCCTCCTCCTAAAGCAAAGCCATTAATTGCAGCTATAACCGGTGTCGATAAATTTTCTATAAAATCAAATAACATTTTTTGTCCAGCTCTGGCTAAACGACTTCCTTCTTCTTCAGAAAAATTTGCAAATTCAGATATATCTGCTCCCGCAACAAAAGCTTTTTCACCACTACCAGTTATAATAATTACTTTCGTGTTTTTATCCTCTTCTAATGCTTCAAAAGCGCTACTTAGCTCAATAATAGTAGCTTTGTTAAGGGCATTTAATTTTTTTGGCCTATCAATCGTTATTTGTGCCAAACTATCTTTTTTAGACAGTAATATATTTTTGAAAGTCATTATTTAGTATTTTATGCTTTGGTTAAAACTACCTTAAAAACAGTTCCGATTCCTTCTTTAGAAGAAAATGAAATAGAGCCATCATATGCTTCAATTATATTCTTTATCATTGCTAAGCCTAACCCCATTCCACTTGTTTTTGTGGTAAATTTAGGCTCAAAAATAAGCTCTTTTAAATTTTCAGAAATTCCTTTTCCATTATCGGAAACGGAAATTATTAAATTGTTTTCTTCAGATAATACTTTCACTTCAATAATAGGGTTTTCTTCATTTTCTGTTGCCTGAATAGCATTTTTAACTAGATTCGTTATGACTCTAATCAACTGTGTTTTATCTAAATTGGCATACAATTCTTTTTCATGAGGATGATATTTTATGTATCCTTCTGAAAATATATCAAGTGCAAATTTTATCACACTAATTATTTCTATTTGTTCTTTCTTTTGGCTTGGCATTTTTGCAAAATCAGAAAAGGCAGAGGCAATAGAGCTCATTACATCTATCTGTTGAATTAACGTTTGACTAAATTCTTTTAATTTATCTTTTGCCTTATCTTCTGTAGGGTTAAACTTTCTCTCGAAACTCTGAACAGTCAATCTCATTGGTGTAAGGGGGTTTTTTATTTCATGAGCTACTTGTTTTGCCATTTCTCTCCAAGCTTGTTCACGTTCGCTTTTAGCTAGTTTAGCAGCACTTTCTCCCAATTGATCTATCATATTATTATAAGCTTCCACCAAAATTTCTATTTCTGAGCTTGCTTTATTTATAATGATTTTTTCATTTCTTTTATTTAATTGAGTTTGCTGCATTTTATCTGAAATAGTTTTTATTGATCTAGTTATGTAACTAGATAAAAAATAAGCAAATACAATTGCAATTAAAAACATCAGAATGTATACCAAACATAATCTCAAAATAAATTCTTTTAACTCTTTTTCAATTTCTGAGTTATCCTGAGTAAATTGTAATTCTAAGATTCCTATCCTCTTGAACTTAGTATCATGAATGAAGGAAAATGAAGATTGATAACCAATCCCGTCTTCTTCTCTCGTTTTTAATATTTTATGGTTAGAGTTTTGTATCAATTCTCTGAGAATATTTCCCGGAATTGGCTTTATATCAATTTTCTCAAAAGCACTTGCAATAGAAGATTTTAATAAATTTCCGTTTAAATCGTATATAGATATATTTAATTTATTGATAGAGGATATTTCGTAAATACGTTCTTGAAATATTTTAGCTAAATTTTTTGTATTTACAGGATATATCGTCTTATTTTTTAGTTCTAAATAAATAGTTTGCTTTGTAGTCGCTTCTTTACGCTCAAAACGTTGAATATTATAGTCTTTTGTCTGTTCGTCATATTGATAAATAGTCACTACTAAAATTAATATTGATGCCAATAACACCAATAAAATCATTGATAAGAAAATACGTATTCTTAAAGATATCTTTTTAAAACCAATCAAATTTTATCTATTTTATTCTTTATACTTCAATTATTTAAGTGAATACCAAACATATATCTTCATTACAATTATGATTGATTTTGAGAACAAACCTTCTGCTGTTCTTGTTTTAGAATACATCATTTTCATCTTTCCAACTCAATTATTAATAAGTTATAAAGAAGTAATTCTCTTTAGTATTCTCTTCTCTTGAAAGGCACTGTATTTTCACCTTTCTAATTTACAACTTATTTAGCTCTTTTTTAGCAATTTCAAATTCTTTAGTTGTATTTATATTTCTAATAAAATGAGGGTCTACTTCTACTATTTGAACATCAGAATTGATTAACATTTTTCTCGGACAAGAATATCCTTGTGCTAAATATTGTAATAAAATAGGATACGCTTTCGGCTCATAAATAGTAATTAAGGGTTCTACAAACTCTTTCCCTTTGCCTTTAATTGCTGTGGCAACTTTACTTGGGTTTCTATATTTTAACAATAACTTAATAATTTCCTCATTTACAAAAGGAACATCTATGGCTAAAACAAACCAAGCTGCATTAGGATCTTTTTGAAACGCAGAACAAATACCTCCAAAAGGTCCTAAACTATAAAATTTATCAGAAATTTCTTCATTATTTTTTGATGGATTTTGAACAGCATAAAATGTCTCTAGATTGTTGTTTTCAAGTAAGTTTTTTGCAACTTCTTTTTGGGGTTTTCCAAAATAATTCAACATAGATTTATCTTCTCCCATTCGTGTACTTTTCCCACCAATCAAAACCAAACCTTTAACTGACGGAATCCTCTCTTCAATAAGAGTTCGAATATGGCTTTCAATTTTTTCAACCTCGTCAATAGTATAAGTAACTAAATGTTTGATATATGGATATTTTTCCTCTAAAAAAGAAAAACATTTTGTGTCTTTTGTCAATTTAATTACAAACTGAATAGAATCTAATTGTTCTATTCTTTTTAAAACAGAAGCTTCCTTAGTTGCATCTAGAATTAAAATTTGTTTTGCACCTCTGTAATGGTTTCCGTTGATAAACACAAAATCAAATTGCGCAAAATCTAACCGTTGTTGATATTTATTTATACTTCCAGAGGTTGTAATTTGCAAATTTCCTTGGTGATGAAACACATATTCTGATACATTGTTTTGAGCAATTTTTTTTGAATGAGAAGCATCAAAGTAAGCCAATTTATAATGAGCTAACTTTTGAGAAACAGTAAAAACTAAGTCGGAAATATTACCACAATTCGTTCCTAAAATTGAAATCTCATTTGGAGCGAAATTATCGTTGTTTCTTTTTTCTAAATATGAATGTTTTATATGTTTAGCCATTTTTAATATCTGATTTTCCACCTGTTTTTTCAAGCAACTGAATGTCTTTAATTACAATTTTATGACTGATACTTTTACACATGTCATAAATGGTTAAGCAAGTAATATTTACCCCAGTTAAAGCCTCCATTTCTACACCCGTTTTACCTTCAATAATAACCTTACAAATTACTTCAATATTTTCTAAATCTTGAATCTGAATATCAATATCTACTCCATTAATTAATAATGGATGACACATAGGAATTAATTCTGAGGTTTTTTTTACACCCTGAATTCCTGCAATAATTGCGGTTTGAAAAACAGGGCCTTTTTTGGTAATTAATTCATCATTTGTAAAATAAGAAATCAATTCTTTTCCTAAAAACATCGTTGCTTTAGCAACGGCTGTTCTCTTGGTAGTTTTCTTATCAGAAATAGTTACCATTTTTGGGTTCCCTTTTTTATTTAAATGACTTAATTTACTCATTATCTATATCTTAATATTGGAAAAATAGCTCCTTTTTTAAACTTAATTTTATCATTTGGTAGTTGAATAAAGGCATCTGCATTTACTAAACTTGTTAAATCTCCAGAGCCATTTCCTGTGATTGGAAATGCAACTAAATTTCCAGATTTATTTTCCAATGCTACTTGTAAAAAATAATCTAAATTTGGCACAAACGAAACATCTTTACCCAAAATAGCTGTTTCTTCTATTATCTCTAATCCTACTGAACGATAGTACCAAGGATAAAAATACGCTAAACAATTCATAAAAGTAGAAATCGGATTGCCAGGAAATCCAAATACAGTACAAGTGTCCGTTTTTCCGAAGTAAAATGGCTTTCCTGGTCTCTGCATTACTTTATGAAATTTTTTATAAACCTTTAATTCTTCAAAGATTTCGGGTAAAAAGTCATACTTTCCTTTGCTAACTGCTCCACTAAAAAGTACTACATCATACTCTTGTAGGTAGCTTTCTATTTTAGATTTAATAATTAATTTATCATCTGATATATGAGTGGTTTCAGAGGAAATATTCAATCTTTCTAATAAGGAAACCAAGGTAAATACATTGCTTCTTCTTATTTGGTGTTCTAAGGGAATTTGATCTACTGCAACCAGTTCATCACCTGTAGAAACGATCATTACTTTTGGTTGTTTTGCAACTTTTACAACCGATTTTCCAACAGTTGCTAAAACACCCATCTCTGCTGCTGATATTTTTGTGTTTTGAGTGATGAGAAGATCATTAACTTTTCTATCTTTTCCTTGATTATGACTATTTTGACCCTCTTTAATCAGATCAATATTAATGGTTGCAATTCCATTCTCGAGAGTTACATCTTCGTATCTAATTACCGTATTTGCTTTATTTGGCAAAACGGCACCTGTCATGACTTCAATACAATTTTTAGGGTTTTTGAGCGATATTTGCTTACTTCCTGCTGCTTGAATTCCTTCTATTTTAAAAACTCTTCGACCATTTTTAAATTGTTGATAGTCAATTACAATCCCATCCATAGAAACTCTATTGAATGGTGGAAAATCTCTATCTGCAACAATCTCTTCTTTTAAAATTCTACCCATCGATTTTAAAAACGGAATTTCTTCAATACCAAAATTGTGAGATGAATTTAAAACGGTTTGTAAAGCCTGAACTACTGATATCATTTTTTAAAGGGTATGCTATTTTTTAATATAAATGTTAAATCTATTTCTTTTGATAATTTTTCACTTTTGATAAATTAGAAGATCTTTTTTAACCTCCAATTGTACTCATACTTTCAGAAACATTTCCTTTTTTTCGATTTTGTTCTGCAATAAAACCAGTTTTCGGCTTCTTTTTCACCAATGATAAAAAAAGTTTTTTAAGGTCTTCATTAGAGGCACCGTTTCTTATAAAATCTCTTAGGTTAAAAACGCCATCATCAAACAAACAGTTTTTAAATGTCCCTACAGAAGTAATTCTTATTCGATTGCAATCATTACAAATAGTTCTTGTGAATGCAGGAATAATTCCAACAGAACCAACATGATTCTCTATTGAATAATTTCTTGAGGTTGACGATTTTTCTGATTGAATTTCAGAAAGGTGAAACTCAGTTTTAATCTGGTCTAAAATTTTTTTGAATGTCCAATTTTCATTCATTTCTCGTTGTCCTTTTCCATTAAAAGGCATTTCTTCAATAAAACGTACCGCAACATTTTTATTTTTTGTCAATCTTACAAAATCTAAAATTTCATCAGTATTAAACCCCGCTTGTACAACTATGTTCAGTTTTAAATTTAAACTACTTTTTTCAAGGAGTTCAAATGTTTTATAAACTTCTGGAAAAACATCTCTTCTCGTAATTTTCGAGAACTTGTCTCGCTGTAAGCTATCGATACTTAAATTAATATTTTTTACTTTTTCTAACTTTTCAATTTTAGAAATATGATTAGATATTAACGCGCCATTTGTTGTAATGTTAATAGTGTCTAGCAAATCGTTGTAAGATAACATTTCTAAAAATCCAACAAAATCTTTACGAACAAAGGGTTCTCCACCAGTTAGACGCACTTTATGAACTCCTAATTCTGTTAGTACACGAATTAAACGATACATTTCTTTAAATGAGAGCAATTCTTGTCTTGAAACAATATCAATTCCATGCGCAGGCATACAATATTGGCAGCGTAAATTACAGCGATCGGTAACTGCCAATCGAACATATTCAATTTGTCGACCAAAATTATCTGTTAATCTGCTCATCTAGTTTGGTAATTTCTTACTCAACAACCCATATATAAATGTGCCTATGAGTGCTCCAATAAGTATAATTATAGCAGGAATTAATTTAAACCCAAAAATAATAAAGATTGGTGCAGCACAAGCTCCTGAAATGCCCCAACCAATCCCAAAAAATGTTCCTCCAAATAAGGTACTTATAAATCCTTTTTTCTTTTGTTTTGGCACAATTATATTCCCTTTAAGATCTTTGATAATTCCTTTTTTAAATAATTGCATAAAAATCATAGAAATAACAACTGCTCCACCTATGATACCAAACATATGAAAAGATTGAAACTTAAACATCTCATAAAAACGGTACCAGGATATTGCTTGTGTCTTACTTAAAACAATTGCAAAAAAGACTCCTAAAATTAAAAATTTTAAATTTTTCATATCTTAAAATAAAACAGGGATTATAAACCAAGTAGCGAGTACTCCTCCAATAAAAAAACCGATTACTGCCAATAAAGACGGTAATTGAAAACTACTTAAACCTGTAATTGCATGTCCGGAAGTACACCCACCCGCATACCGCGTTCCGAAACCAATAAGAACTCCTGAAACTAAAAGGATTAAAAATCCTTTTAGAGAAAAGTAAATCTCATCTCCAAAGATTTCATCCGGGAAATAGTGAGATCCTACATTTGAAAACCCTAAATCTGTTAATTCTTTGACTGTTATTGGGTTTAAATCGATGTTTTGATTTGGAATTAAATAGATTGAAGAAATAAAACCACCAATGATTAAACCAATCACAAACAGCAATGCAAAATCACGTTCTTTCCAATTTTTTTTGAAATAATCAGAATATTTTCCTGCTCCCGCCATTGTGCATAAAGTTTCAAAATTTGTAGAGGCACCAAAATTTTTTCCAAAATAAAAATACAAAACTAATGAGGTTGCAATAAGTGGGCCCCCAATATACCAAGCCCAAGGCTCTAAAATAAAATCCATGTTTACAATTGAGTTTTTAAATAGTTCATAATAATTGTTGTAGCACCTCGGTTTTCTTGAATGAATTGTTGGTTGATTTTACCTGTTGATTTTCTATAATTTTCATCTGATTTTAATTTCATGAAAATATCTGAAAACTCATCTTGATTAGAAATCGAAATGCACCCTTTTAAAGCAACTAAATCAGTGGCTTCCTTAAATTTTTCATAGTTGTTACCAATCACTACAGGAATTCCAAAAGTTGCTGGTTCTAAAATGTTATGCAATCCAGTTTTTAAACCTCCACCAACGTAAGCAGCATCTGCTGCAGCATATATTTTTGTTAGAATTCCTATTGTATCAATAATAAAAACAGTGAATTCAGATAGATTTTTTCCTTCTTTTTCTGAAAATAAAACAGACTTTTTATGAATCAATTCTTGTAATTCCATAAAAGTTTCTTGCTTCATATTATGAGGAGCAATAATAAATTTTTCATTTTCCAATGCCTTATTATTAATGTAATGTACTAATAATGTTTCATCCTCTTGCCAAGTACTTCCTGCTACAATTGTGTATTGATTGTTTTTAAAATCAGTAATAAAATCTATGGTATTATCTTGTTCTAAGATCTTATACACTCTATCAAAACGGGTATCACCAGTAACAGTTGTATTTACAAAATTAATAGATTTCAGCAATTCTTTTGAAGTATTGTCTTGCACAAAAAAGTGATGAAACGCTTGTAAAGGTTTCCGCATAAAACTTCCATAATTTTTAAAGAAAGCTTGTTCTTTCCTAAAAATTCCTGATACTAAAATCGTTTTAATTTTATTCTTTTTTAATTCATTTAAAAGGTTTGGCCAAAACTCATACTTGATAAAAAGAACCAAAGTAGGATTTACTTTTTGTATGAATTTCCGAACATTAGACTTAGAGTCTAGAGGCAAATAGCAAACAACATCTGCTAAATCGTAGTTTTTTCTAATTTCATATCCTGATGGCGAAAAAAAAGTAACTAAAATCTTGTACTCAAAATAGTTGTTTTTAATTTCTTCTATAATAGGTCTTGCTTGTTCAAACTCTCCTAAAGAGGCTGCGTGGAACCAAATCGTTTTTGAATTTCTTAGTGCTTCAATTTTAACAAATGATTCTTTTCTCCCGGCAACAAAAAATTTTATTTTTTTATTAAATAAAGCAATTATTGGCAGAAACAAAGACGTGATAAAAACAATAATGTTGTATACAGTTTTCATATATGTAAAAGTACAAAACAGATTTGTTTTAAAATAAAAAAAAGTTCAAGCAAATAAATGCTTGAACTTTTATAGTTTTATAAAATCGAAATTTTTTAAACTTCAAATGGTGTTATAGAAACATAAGACCTGTTGTCTTTTTTCTTTCTAAACTCAACTACTCCATCTACTTTTGCATGTAAAGTATGATCTTTTCCCATGTAAACGTTTTCTCCTGGATTGTGAGTTGTTCCTCTCTGACGAACTATAATATTCCCTGCGATTGCAGCTTGTCCTCCAAATATTTTTACTCCTAGACGTTTCGATTCTGATTCTCTACCATTCTTCGAACTACCTACTCCTTTTTTATGTGCCATGATACTATGGTTTTATAATTGAAATTCTTATTTAGTTAAAACAGCAATTAATTCAGCTTTCTTCAAAGAAGTATATCCAGAGATACCTTGCTCTTTAGCAGCTGCTTTTAATTCTGCAACAGTCATAGAACTATACTCTGTTGTTGTTTCTTTTACCTCAGCCTTTGGAGCAGCTTCCTTTTTAGGAGCAGCTTCTTTTTTTGCTGATTTTTTTGCACCAGTAGTAGCAATCAACTCAATCTGAATCTCGCTTAAATACTGTCTGTGTCCATTTTTCTTTTGGTAACCTTTTCTTCTTTTCTTTTTGAAGACGATTACTTTATCACCTTTTAAGTGACTTAAAATTTGAGCTGTTACTGAAGCTCCTTCTATAGCTGGGGCGCCAATTGTTACACTTCCTTTGTCATCAAGTAAAAGAACATTATCAAAAGTTACTTTTGATCCTTCTTCTGCCTGTAAACGATGAACGTATACTTTTTGGTCTTTTGCTACTTTAAACTGCTGCCCTGCTATCTCTACGATTGCGTACATACTATTTGTTTTGCGTATTATTACTTATTATTTTGCATTAACTCAATGAAAATGCGGGTGCAAATATACATCTTTTTTAGAATGTACCAACACTGTTCTTATAAAATAATTCTATCAAAATCAAGAAATTAAATCTCTCAAGAAAGAAGTATCAGCAGGTCTAATTTATTTAGTTTTATTAAAAGTTGAGTCAAGATTTTTTTTTGACTCTCTTTTATTTTGATTTATTCACTAAATACACCCCAAAAAGAATAATAACAGCACCTAAAAGCTGAAATAAACTCAACTTTTCTCCATCAAACATTCCCCAAATAATTGCCACAATAGGGATTAAATAAGTGACTGATGAAGAAAATACTGGATCTGAAATCTGAACCAATTTATTGTAAATAGTTTTTGCAATACCTGTACCAACGATAGATAATATGGCAACATATCCTAATGAAGTTAATTGTGTTTCTGTAGCTTTGTATGTCGTGAAGAAGTCTGTAAAACTTAAAACAATAGTTGCAGGAATTATCAACAATAAAAAGTTTCCAGTTGTAATTGCCAAAGCATCTAAATCTGATAAGTATTTCTTTACCATATTTGCATTAAAAGCATACCCAATTGAAGCAATTATAACCAAAAATGCATACCAATAATTCTGACTTGGATGTAAATCAGCACCTTTTAGAATCAAAATTAAAGTTCCAACCAAACCAACTAAAATCCCTGTAAGTTGTTTCTTTTTAAAGGCCAATCCAAAAACTAAAGCTCCAAAAATTAATGTATTAAAAGGTGTAAATGAATTTAAAATTGAAACGATGGAACTATCTATATTAGAAATTGCAAAAGCAAACAAAAAACCAGGAATAAAAGTACCAGCCAAAGCCGTATATACTAAATATTTCCAATGTTTTTTTTTAATTTTTTTAATGGATGGAAAAGCAAACAACAACATAAAAATAGAAGTAAATATCATTCTTAAAGCGCCTACTTGAATTGGCGTAACTCCAATAAGTGCTTTTTTAATTAGAATAAAAGAACTACCCCAAACTATAGATAGCACTATTAAATAAACCCACTTTTGCTGTTGATTATTCATTTGTTATGAAAATATGATACAAAAATCGGATAAAACTTTAGATATCAGCTTTATTCTTAATAAATTTGTACGATACTTAAATAGTTAAAAACATGAAAACTCTAAAATTTATATCACTCTTCATAATTGCTTGTTTAATTTTAACAAGTTGTTCTTCAGAAAAAAAACAAGTTTCAAAAACTGCATCAATATCAATTAACAAACAACAGGTTTCATTGGCAATTTCTGGCATGACTTGCGAAATAGGTTGCGCAAAAACAATTCAATCTAAATTGTCAAAAAAAGAAGGTGTTCTTAACGCTAAAGTTATCTTTAAAGATAGTTTGGCAAATATAGAATTTAATGCAAATACAACCTCTAAAAAAGACTTAGTTGCTTTTGTTGATGCTATCGCTGGTGGAGATTTATACAAAGCTTCGGTTTCTTCAAAAAAAGAATAGAGAGAGTTGTAAGGTAGCTTGTTGTTCTGAAAAAAGAACAAATAATAAATCTTCTTTAAAAAAAAGAGCTGAATCTTAGATGAAGATTCAGCTCTTTTTTTTAAAAATAAATTACATCTTCTGTAACCATGTTTTTACAGCTACTTCTGTTTTTATAATTTCTTTTAAATCAGAAATGGCAACTCTTTTTTGACTCATGGTATCTCTATGTCTAATTGTTACACAATTATCTTCTAATGTATCATGATCTACAGTTATACAAAATGGGGTTCCTGCAGCATCTTGACGTCTATATCTTTTGCCAACTGCATCTTTTTCATCATAAAAAACGTTGAAATCCCATTTTAAATCGCCCATTATTTTACGAGCAACTTCTGGTAAACCATCTTTTTTAACCAATGGTAAAACTGCTGCTTTATAAGGAGCTAAAACTGCTGGTAATTTTAAAACCGTTCTTGTTGTTCCGTTTTCTAATGCTTCTTCTTTTAAAGAATTAGAGAAAACTGCTAAAAACATTCTGTCTAAACCAATAGAAGTTTCAACTACATAGGGCACATAGCTTTTATTTTCTTCATGATCAAAATATTGTAATTTCTTGCCCGAAAATTCTTCGTGCGCTTTTAAATCGAAATCTGTACGAGAATGAATTCCCTCTAATTCTTTAAATCCAAAAGGAAAATTAAACTCAATATCAGCAGCAGCATCTGCATAGTGTGCTAATTTATCGTGGTCATGAAAACGATAATTCTCTGCACCCATTCCTAAAGATAAATGCCATTTTAGACGCGTTTCTTTCCATTGCTCGTACCACACTTTTTGAGTTCCTGGTTTTACAAAAAATTGCATTTCCATTTGCTCAAATTCTCGCATTCTAAAAATAAACTGTCTAGCAACAATCTCATTTCTGAAAGCTTTACCAGTTTGTGCAATTCCGAATGGAATTTTCATTCTTCCCGTTTTCTGAACATTCAAAAAGTTTACAAAAATACCTTGAGCTGTTTCTGGCCGTAAATATAAATCCATTGCTGTTTCTGCAGAAGCACCTAGTTTTGTTCCAAACATTAAGTTAAACTGCTTTACATCTGTCCAATTTCTAGAACCCGTTAAAGGGTCTGCAATTTCTAGTTCTTCAATCAATAACTTTACATCAACTAAATCTTCTTGTGCTAAAGATTTACCCATTCTTGCTAAAATTGAATCTATTTTATTTTGATAACCAACAACTCTTCCATTTGTAGAAATAAATTCTTCCTTGTTGAAAGCATCGCCAAAACGTTTTTGTGCTTTTGCAACCTCTTTATTAATTTTTCCTTCAATTTTAGCACAATAGTCTTCAATTAAAACATCCGCTCTGTATCGTTTTTTTGAGTCTTTATTATCTATTAATGGATCATTAAATGCATCTACATGACCAGATGCTTTCCAAGTTGTCGGATGCATTAAAATTGAAGCATCTATACCCACAATATTTTCATGCATTTGCACCATTGCTTTCCACCAGTAATTTCTGATATTTTTCTTTAACTCAACACCATTTTGAGCATAATCGTAAACAGCACTTAAGCCGTCATAAATTTCAGAAGACTGAAAAACATAACCATATTCTTTAGCGTGCGATAAAACTTTTTTAAAGTGATCTTCTTGTTTTGCCATAATTAGCGCAAAGATACACGTTTACAGAAATTTTTCAAGAAAAACCTTTTAAGTTTTTTATAAGCAAGTATCAATTATTTAATATTGATATTTTTAGTTATCTTTAAATGTAATTGCTTGGGTAAATATGAGGATTTTAGAAGATTTATTAAGAATATTTTTTCCTAAATTATGTGCTAATTGTGAAAAACATTTGACTAAAAATGAAAATATAGTCTGTACGTTTTGCAGGCATGACATGCCTCTCACCAATTTTACAAACTACTCAAAAAATAAAATAACAAAAACTTTTTACGGTAGAATTCCTTTAGAGAAAGCTACTGCTTTACTTTATTTTAGAAAAAAAGGTGTCACAAAAAAACTTATTCATGAACTTAAATACGAAGGAAATGAAGAAATAGGTGCCTTTTTCGGAAATTGGTTGGGAGAAATCATAAAAGAAAATAATGAATTTTGTGATATTGATTTTATAATTCCTGTTCCTTTACATCAAAAGAAACTGAAACAAAGAGGATATAATCAAGTAATAAAATTTGGAGAAAGAGTAAGCTATCATCTAGAAAAACCACTACTAGAACAGGTATTAATAAAAACATCAACCTCAAAAACTCAAACTTTTAAAGATCGTTTTGAACGATTAAATACTATTGATAAACAGTTTTATTTAAATGACGTTTCGATCCTAAAAAACAAACATGTTTTATTAATTGATGACATTGTCACAACAGGGGCAACCTTAGAAGCTTGTGCAAAAGAATTACAGAAAACTGAAGGAGTAAAAATTAGTATTTTAACGATGGCCTTTACCGAGTAAAATTTATGGTTTTTAAGTCAAAAATATATTGTTAATTTGTAGAAAATTACGTTTTGTGAAATCAATTTTTAAATTTATTTTTTTTAGCTTTTCGATTATTATTTTAATTAACTGCGCAAGAACTGGAAGACCTGAAGGTGGTCCAAAAGATGAAGACGCTCCATTGTTTGTGACTTCAAACCCTCCCTATGAAACTATTAATTTTGATAAAAAAGAAATAAAATTAAACTTTAATGAATTCATTAAACTTAAAAACTTAAACAAACAACTTTTTGTTTCCCCTCCACTAAAAAACCCATTATTAGTATCGCCTCAGGGCTCTGCAAGTAAATTTTTAACGCTAGATCTTCTTGATACTCTAAAAAAGAACACTACATATATCATAAACTTTGGGAATGCAATTGAAGACAACAATGAAGGAAATAAATTAGAAAGTTTTAAATACGTCTTCTCAACTGGAAATTATATAGATTCTCTTTCAACTTCAGGAGAAATTAGAGATGCTTATCTAGATGAAAGACCTAAAAATACCAATGTTTTATTATACAAAATTGATAGTTCTTTTACGGATTCGATCGTTTTTAAGAAAAAGCCCAATTATGTAACAAGTGCCCTAGATACCTCTTCTTTTAATTTCACCAACCTACAGAAAGGAAAATACTTATTGATCGCCTTAAAAGAAACGGCAAGTGATTATCTTTTTAACTCAAGAGAGGATAAAATAGGTTTTTTTAATGATACCATCAGGTTGCCAAAAGATAGTATTATTAAAAAACCACTTTTACTATTTAAAGAAACCCAACCTTATAAATTTAAACGTGGTAAAGAAATTTCTAAAGGGAAAATTGCATTTGGTTACCAAGGTGAAATAACCAATCTAAAGGTAAAAATTATTTCTGAAACACCTGAAGACTTTAAAAGTATTTCAAAATTTGAAATAGACAAAGACACGCTAAATTACTGGTTTAAACCGTTTGAAACTGATTCATTAAACTTCGTCGTTACGAATCAAAAAATTATAGATACCATTACTGTAAAGTTGCGTAAGAAAAAGATAGATTCATTACTTTTTAATTCATCCATTGGAAGAATACTTCATTTTAGAGACACTTTATTTATCAAAACTAACAATCCACTTATAAGAATTGACACCTCTAAAATTACACTTACAAATAAGGATACACTCAGAATACCATATTCTAGTTATATTTCTAAAAAAGAAAATAAAATTGCAGTCCTTTTTGATAAAAAACCTGAACAGAAATACTTTTTAAATATTCTTCCATCTGCTATTTTTGACATCTTTGAGCAAAAAAATGACACCCTTAATTTTAACTTTATTACAAAAGAAATTGAAGATTATGGAAGAATTACGATTAAAATAGATAACCAAACTTCTCAAAATCTTATTATTGACCTTTTAGAGGGTAAAAACAAAAATACACGTGTAGAAAGAAAATTAGTTTCCAACTCTAAAGAAATACAATTCAATCTTTTAGAACCTAAAAAATACTTTGTAAGAGCAATCATAGATGCTAATAAAAATAATAAATGGGACACTGGTAATTTCTTACTAAAACAACAACCTGAGAAAATCATTTACTACTCCGAAGAACTTGAATTAAGGGCTAATTACTTTCTAGATGGTAATATTTTTACCATTGAAAATTTAGATTAAACCAACATCTTTTTTATATAAATTTTGTCTCTTTCTTTGAAGATACAACAATCTCCAACAGCATTTATAAAAACTTTTTTATTGATCTAATAACTCCGTAATGAATTCCCTCATGAAAATTATTAAACACAATTGCAGATTCTAACGAATTTAAAACAAAACCGGCGCTTGTAGGATATTCTATAAAGTTTTCGAAAATACCAGCCTCAAAGTCTTCCTCTAAAGTATCCGGTAAGCCTACAAACAACTCTTTTACCTCTTCAAACTCCTGTTCTGTAAAGGTTTTTGTAGGTGATGTTCCTTTTCTATGAGCTTCTATTAAATCATCTGGGCATAAGCAATTTAAGCCCGATAATTTATAATGCAGCAATTGTTGTGTAACCACTAAATGCGCTATGTTCCAAGCAATATTGTTTTTAAAACCTTGAGGAATTGTATGAATTTGGTCTAATGTTAATCCGTCTAATTCTTTTAAAGTTAACAAACGTGATTTTCTTAAAACATCGAATTGTATCTTCATTTTTATGTTTAATTTTGAAATGTAAATATAATACTATAAATAATAATGAAGAAAGTCTATTTTCTACAAACTTGTGATACCTGCAGAAGAATTTTAAAAGAAGTAAATACCGATGGCTTTGAGCGTCAAGAAATAAAAACAACAACCATTACTCATAATCAATTAGACGAAATGTATAAACTTTCTAGCAGTTATGAAGTATTGTTTAACAAGCGTGCAAAATTATATAAAAAGATGGATTTGAAAAACCAGACTTTATCTGATGCTGATTACAAACAGTTTATTTTAGATGAATATACATTTTTAAAACGGCCAGTTTTTATAGTTGATGACGAAATTTTTATTGGTAATAGTAAAAAAGTAATTGAGGAGCTAAAAGCTAAAATTAGCTTGTTCTAACCAGGTTTTTGTTCTTAATGCTGAATTTTCTCGAATGTCTTGCCAAAAAAGATTGATATCTCCTACATGATAATTCTGCATAAAAGACATAAAAAAACGCATCGGGAACTTCGGATTTGTAGCCCAAATTAAGCCATCTATAACTTCAATTTTTAAGGCTTTTTGGTATAGCTTTTTATTAGAATACAAAAATCCTTTGTGCTGGTTTAACACGGTATACTTTTGACTATTCCAAGTAATTGGGTTTGTTGTTACACTGCCTTTAAAAAAGTCTTTTTTCTTGGGATATGCCCCTTTTTTAAAAGTATTCCAACCTACGAGTCCTCCAATTTCATTTGGTGCCGTCATAGGTTTTACTGTTTTATATAAATCTGGCTGCATAACTGTACCCACAATATAAGCTGCAATTAATTTCTGTTGTAAGGGTTTATTATCAAAAAAATCTCTTATCAAAAACTTGGTATGAGTTGAGCCCTGACTGTGACTTGCAATAATAATAGGCCTCCCTTTATTGTATTTTTTTAAGTATACTTCAAATGCTTTTTTAACATCAGAATACGCTAATAAAAGAGCTTTTTTACCACCATTTTCTAACATTTTATAAGATCTAATGTGTGCTTGTCTATAGAAGGGGACATATAGCTTAGCAGATGTTGTAAATGCAGACGCTTGAAATAGTACTGCTTTATTTAATACTTTATTTTTTTGTTTTTCATCTTCTATGGGCACATTCCATCGAAGATCCTCTTTCTCTAAATTTAAAGTGGGGTAAACATAAAAAACATCTGCTTTTAAAGTATCTACTTCTTTTGATGAAAACTGTTTTAATTCATTTGAATAGGTGTTTGGTAAAACAGCCCAATTTTTTTCGTTATTATAGTTTGGTTCTCTTGGAATATTTGTTGTTAAAAAGTCTTCTGTTTTGTAGATTGATTTACAACTTCCTAGGAGGCAAACTGATACTATTAAAAAAACAATTTTCTTCATTTATTTATTTTTGATATATTTCCATAAGATGATTTGCTTCTTTTTCTGCACTCCAATTTTCAACAATTTCTTCTCTTGCTTTTTTTCCTAAATGTGGAATTTCATTTGTAATTGCTTTTAATAAAAAGGTTTCTAATTCAGAAGCATTTCCAACGTCAACTAAATATCCATTTTTAGAATGAGTTATTAACGAAGAATGAACTCCAACGTTTTTTGTAGCAATTACAGAACAACCGCAAGACATTGCTTCTGCTGTTACCAAAGAAAATCCTTCAGAGTAACTTGGTATTACTACAAGTTTTGATGCTTGATAATAAGAAATAATATCTTTCGTTTCATCAATAAAATAGACTTGGTTTTCTATTTCATGTTTTTTAGCAATTGCGGCTAACTCTTCTAAAAAAATTGGTTTGTCAACCTTTCCTACAATTACCAAAGCCCAATTTTTATGGTGTTTTAAAACCTTTGCTGATTCTAATAGAACTTGCTGCCCTTTTGCTTTTCGAACTCTTCCAGCACATAAAATAATATTTTCTTGCTCAATATTACCTCGTCTAACACCTTGCTTAGGAAAAAAAAGATCAACATCCACACCATGACCAACAATAGCGTTTGGAATTCCTAAATTTTTACTCATACTTTTTATGAGTGTAATAACTTTGTCTGCTTTTTTAAGTAATAGTTTGGTGAGTTTAGACGGATTAGTTTCTGCATGACGAGTGGCAACAAATGTAAATTTTGCTCCTAAAAAACGATAGAAAAGCATTCTCATCATTTCGTTATTTCTATGACAATGAACAACAACCTCTCTATTTGAAAATATCAGAGTTTTTAATTTAGGTAAAGAAATTTTCTTTCCTTTTACATTATATCCATAAATGTAAGTTTCAAATTTTTCATTAAAAAAAGGCAAAACATTTTCTATACTTCTGGTAATTCCAGTTCTACGTTTATGAAAATGAGTGTGAATTAAAATTGGCTTCAATAGTCTATTTTTTAAACATATTTACGTTCAACAATTTCTAAAAAACGTGTTTCTAATTCTTCTTGTTGAGACCAATCATAATCAGGTTTTACCATTTTATTGATAAATTTCTTTGCTTCTTTTTCTGATGCATAAGAATTTAGCTGAGAAAGCACTCTATTAAAATCCTCTTGACTTCCATCAAAAAGGTTTTTCACAAAAGCAATTCTATCATTTAAACCTATTTGAATGTTTACAGCCAATTTATCATTTAAAGATTTTGGCCCAGGAATATCAAACAAAGTAGCCATTTCATCAACAGAAATAGTGTCTTGTAATTCTTCTTCTAGCGTAACTGTTTTAGGTTCGTTCTCCTCAATAACATCATCTGTAAGATTAGACACAGCATCTTCTTTGCGAAGCATTAACTCTTCTAACTCATCAAAAGGTTGCTCAGTAATTTGATCAACACGGGGCTCCTGTGAACTATCTCCAACTGATTCTTCTTGAACTTCTTCTATATCTTCTGACAGCTGAATTTCTTTTTCGTTTTCATTAGCAACTATTTGTTTAGCGTCTTTTAATTCTAAACCTTTTTCTATTTTAGCTAGTAATTCTCCCTTAGATTCAGTTTCATCTGGTGTTGTGTTTACATATTCTTCCACAAATGCCAACAAAGATAATTTCTCATAAATGACCTTCGATTTTTCTTTCAAAGCAAAAACATCGCCTTTATTCTTCATTTTTAAAATGCTATGTGCCAAACTCATTAAGTCGGTTTCTAATCTTTTGTGCATAAGTTGTATGTTGAAGTTATTTTTAACTCGTAAATATTCATAAATTTGTTAAAACTCGAAATAATATCAAAATTAATACTCTAAAGTCTAAAATTACAAAATGTTTCTTGAAAATACAGTAAATCATACAGAACAATTTGGTTGGATTGAAGTAATTTGTGGTTCCATGTTTTCTGGTAAAACAGAAGAATTGATCAGAAGATTAAAACGTGCACAATTTGCAAAACAACGTATAGAAATTTTTAAACCTGCAATTGATGTTCGATATGATGATGATGAAGTAGTCTCTCATAATGATAATAGAATTCGTTCTACACCTGTTCCTGTTGCATCGAATATTCGTTTATTAGCAAATGATGTTGATGTAGTTGGTATTGATGAGGCACAGTTTTTTGACGATGAAATTGTAGCTGTGTGTAACGATTTAGCCAACAGAGGAATTAGAGTAATTGTTGCTGGTTTAGACATGGATTTTAAAGGAAATCCTTTTGGTCCCATGCCTGCTTTAATGGCAACTGCTGAGTACGTTACCAAAGTTCATGCGGTTTGTACCCATACTGGAAACCTAGCAAATTACAGTTTTAGAAAAGCACAAAATGATGATTTAGTGATGTTGGGTGAAAACCAAGAATATGAACCTTTAAGTAGAGCCGCTTTTTATAAAGCATTAAAAAAACAGCAAGAAGAGAAAGCTTCTAAAAAAGAAAATTTTCCAGATGAATAATCACGTAACTTTTTTAGAAATTAATGGAAATGCTTTATTACACAATCTAAATTATTTCAAACAAAAATTACGCGCAGAAACAAAAATCCTGGCTGTTGTTAAAGCTTTTGGTTATGGAAGTGATGGCGTACAAGTTGCTAAATTTTTAGAAGAAAAAGTCGATTATTTTGCAGTTGCGTATACTGCTGAGGGTATTGCTTTAAGGGAAGCCAATATAAAGAAACCAATTTTAGTTTTACACCCACAAATACCAAATTTACAATCTATTATAGATTTTAAACTAGAACCCAACTTATACAGTTTTAAAATATTTAATACCTTTTTAAAATTGACAGATAAAAACTCATTACAAAATTATCCTGTTCAGATAAAATTTAACACCGGTTTAAATAGATTGGGTTTTAGTCATACAGATATACCTAAAATAATTAACTATTTAAAGGAAACTACTCTTGTAAAAGTACAATATCTGTTTTCTCATTTGGCTGCTAGTGAAGACAAAGAAGAGAAAAATTTTACAACTACTCAGATTGATGATTTTACAAAAATAGCAGAACAATTCTTCAACTATTTAGGCTATAAACCCATGCTTCATATTTTAAATACTTCTGGTGTTGTCAACTACTCAAAAGCACAATTTAACATGGTAAGAATTGGTATTGGGTTGTATGGATTTGGCAATACTAAAAAAGAGACAGATCTCCTTAAAAATACACACAATTTAAAATCTATTATTTCTCAAATTCACACAATAAAAACAGGAAATACAGTTGGCTATAACAGAGCCTTTAAAGCTACAATAGAAACTAAAACTGCAACAATACCTATGGGTCATGCAGATGGTTTATCTAGAAGGTTAGGAAATAAAAAAGGGTATGTAATCATCAATAATAAAAAAGCACCAATTATTGGGAACGTTTGTATGGATATGATCATGGTAGATATTACCAAAATTGAATGTAAGGAAGGTGAGGAAGTAATCATTTTTAACAGCCAGGAAATGATACAACATATTGCTGATATTTCTGAAACAATCCCTTATGAAACTTTAACAGGAATTTCTCATCGCATTCAAAAAACATTAAAAGTTTAATTTTTTTAGTACTCTTTAGAATCCGCTTCTAAGTGGTCAATAAAATGTTCAATAGAAAGCCCTTTTTCTACACAAAAATCACCAATTTTAGTTCTTCTTAAGGCAGATAAGTGAGCACCAGAATTTAGTGCAAATCCAAAATCAAAGGCTAAAGAACGAATATAAGTTCCTTTGCTACAAACAACTCTAAACTCTACTTGAGGTAAATTTATTTTTGTTATTTCAAATTCTAAAACACTAACTGTTCTTGCATTAATTTCTATTGTTTCTCCTCTTCTTGCCAACTCATAAAGCCGTTTTCCATCTTTTTTAATTGCTGAAAAAATAGGTGGTTTTTGCTGAATATCACCTATAAACTGTTTTGTGGTTTTATGAAGTAATTCCTCTGAAATATGAGCTGTTGAAAATTTTTCATCGATATCTGTCTCTAAATCGTAGCTGGGAGTTGTTGCGCCAATTGTAAATGTGCCAGTATATTCCTTTATTTGCCCCTGATAAATATTTATTTGTTTGGTTTGTTTACCGGTACAAACAATTAATAACCCAGTTGCTAATGGATCTAAAGTTCCGGCATGACCGACTTTAATTTTTTTTATTCCGAAGCGTTGTTTGATATGCCAACGAATTTTGTTTACAGCTTGAAATGAAGTCCAATTTATAGGTTTATCGATCAATAAAACTTGACCATCTTGATACTCTTTAGCAGTCATCAAAAAATTATATGGTTAGTTTATAGATAAAGAAATGGGTGATTAATAAGGCTATTCCAAAGATAATTCTATAATAACCAAAAATTTTAAATCCTTTTTTACTTAAAAAATCAATAAATGATTTTATAGCAACTAATGCCACCACAAAAGCAATTATATTTCCAATAATTAGGTAATTAATTTGATCTGAAGAAAGTTCGAATCCTGCTTTATAGTAATCGTATGTTTTTTTTGCTGTTGCACCCAACATTGTTGGAACGGCTAAAAAAAAGGAAAATTCTGCGGCCGTTTTTCTATTGATTTTTTGAGTCATTCCTCCAACAATACTTGCGCCACTTCTAGAAGTTCCGGGAATCATGGCTAAACATTGAAAAAAACCAATTTTAAAAGCAGTCATATAACTAATTTCTGTGTGAGCAGTCGGATTTTCTTTGTCAAAATCTTCATTTGATTTAAACCAATCATCTACTTTTAATAAAATAAAACCACCTATAATTAAAGAAATTGCAACTGTAATTGGACTTTCTAGTAAGCTATCGATAACATCGTTTAAAAGCAATCCTAAAACAACTGCAGGAATAAAGGCTACCAATAATTTAAAATAAAAATCGAAACTTTGAAAAAAACGTTTCCAATATAAAACAACTACAGATAAAATAGCACCTAATTGAATTACAATGGTAAAAAGCTTGGTAAAGTCGTCTGTTGCAATTCGCATAAAAGATGAAGCAATAATCATATGGCCTGTAGATGATACAGGTAAATATTCAGTGACTCCCTCAATAACTGCTAAAATAATGGATTCTATTAAATTCATATTTATTTTTTCGGATTTACTAAAATAGCATAAATTTCTACTCCCAAACCAATTATTACTAGGGTTGGTGCTAATCTTATGCGTTGCCAATTGTATATTTCTTTGTTAAAAACTTCCGGATTATCACTTCCTCCTCCTGCCATAAATATAAAGCCCATTAAAATAAAAATGATTCCGATAATCATGATTTTATAATTTCTTTTACCAAATAAAAAAGCAGGTTTTTGAGTGTTTTGAGATTCCATATTGTTAGTAATAAAGTTCGTCTGTTTGTAAATTTAAAAAACGTTGAGTTGCTAAAAAAGTACTTACCCAAGTAATTATAAAAGCTGAAATTAAAATGCCTCCAACTAAATATCCTAAAGTAATGTAGTCTTTTATTAATTCTAGACTTGGTGCGTATTTGTCTAAATAATAAATAATAAATGCTATTCCAATAAGGGCTATAACTGCCCCAATCATTCCTAATTTTATACTTCTCCGAATAAAAGGTTTTCTAATAAAACCTTTTGTTGCTCCTACCATTTGCATGGTTTTAATATTAAACCGTTTAGAATAAATAGACAATCTAATTGAACTATTGATTAAAATCATGGCTAGAAAACCAAAAAATCCGCTAATAACAAACAACCAAAAGCTAATTCGCTGTATGTTTTTCGTTAATAAATTAATTAATAATTTATCATAAGAAACATTGGCTACAAAGGCATTTTTTGAAAAACGCTCTTCTAATTGCTTCATTTTTTCTGGAGTTACAAAATCTGCTTTTAAATAAATATCTATTGCATTTTTTAAGGGATTCTTACCTAAAAAAATTAAAAAATCTTCCCCAATTTCTTTACTATAAATTTTTGCAGCTGTTTCTTTACTGGTGTATATAATTCTTTTTGTAAAATTTTCTTTTTGAATGGAAGCTTTTAACGTATTTCTCATATTTGGAGAAACATCATCTTTTAAAAATAAGGTAATTGCTACTTTTTCTTTTATCCGATTTGCAACTAAGGTTGATTTTAATAAAACCAGTCCAAAAATGCCAACCATAAAAAGAACAAGAGCAATACTTACCACCACAGAAAAATAAGAAGACTGCAGGCGTCTTTTTTGGTAAGTATCAATTTTAGAAGACATTTTATCGAATAATTTTTAAAGTGTGCAAGATAATAATTAGTATGCATTTGGCAGTAGGAGTTGGCAGTAATTTAACTATTCTATCTCTTGGCATAATTCTACAAGTACCCCATTTGTAGATCTTGGGTGTAAAAACACCACTAACTTATTGTCTGCACCTTTCTTTGGGGTTTCATTTAAAACAACAAAACCTTCTTTTTGTAGTCTTTTAGTTTCTGATGCTATATCTGAAACTGCAAATGCAATATGATGAATTCCTTCTCCTTTTTTTTCTATAAATTTGGCAATTGGACTTTCTGAATGTGTAGCTTGAAGCAATTCAATTTTATTTGGTCCTGATTTAAAAAATGCTGTTTTTACTCCTTCTGAAGCAACTTCTTCAATTTTATAATTCGGTTTTCCAAAGAGTGCTGCAAACAATTTGTTAGATTTTTCTAGATCTTTTACTGCTATACCAATATGTTCAATTTTATTCATAACGTAAAAGTAAAAAAAACATTTTACTAATTTTTGAATTTAAAAAATTGAATTCTGGAAATTGAATTATACAAATTTGCAAAAGAAATTTTTGTTATCTTCTATTTAAAATAGAATCCGTTACTGCTGTTTTAAAAAATTAATCCCACAATAAATATAAAATATTTGATACTTTATTTTAAAAATTTTATATTTATCTCATGTTAGCATATTAAAAAAAACTTCTAGTTGCCCTTTGAAAAAACATCGATAAGCGAATAAAAGTTTCACAAATAAAAAAGTTGTAGCACATTTGGGAAAATAAACAAATGACAAAATTTCAATAAATGACCCAAGTCTAGAATCACAATGGAGGCCTTTAATTTTATTTGGTAAAAATAGCGCTACTTAATTTTTCAAGATAATTTTAAATTTATTAAAACCTTTTTTTAATTATTAAAACAATGAAAACAAATTATTTAAAAATAATATTAGGGTGTTTTTTGGGGGCTTTATTAATTAGTTGTAAAAACACTCCTACACCAAAGCCAAATGTTTTAGTATTGTATATGGATGATTTGCGACCACAATTGGGGTGCTATGGTCAATCGCAAATACAATCACCTAATATTGATAAACTTGCTAAAGAAGGAATTCAATTTAATAGTGCATACTGCAATGTTGCGGTATGTGGAGCTTCACGTGCTAGTATGTTAACCGGTATACGTCCAACAAAAAAGATTTTTAGAGATTACAAAGTGTTTGTTCAGGAAGATACTCCGAACGTTATAACACTTCCTCAATTATTTAAACAAAATGGATATACTACAATTTCTAATGGCAAAATATATCATCATTTAAATGACCGCATGAGTGATTGGGATGAAATATGGCGTCCTTATGCTTTTGATGAAAACCCTGATGGTTTAGCCCCAACAGATTGGTGGCAAAGCTTATGGTGCGATTATTTATTGCCAAAAAATATGGCGATTTATAAAGCTACAAATAAAGGTCCTGCCTATGAAAAAGCAGAAGTAAATGATTCAGATTATATTGATGGAATACTTACCAATAAGGTTATTGACGATTTGGAGAAATTAAGAGATCGCAAACAACCTTTCTTCCTTACTGCTGGATTTATAAGTCCTCATTTACCATTCAATGCACCTGCCCTTCATTGGAATAAATATCCTGTAAACACAATAAAAAAACCATATAATAATTTTGTAGCTAGGAATGCTCCAAAAGCTTCCATAAGTAACTCTGCTGAATTACATCAGTATACAGGTATTCCAAAAATAGGTGAAACAGTGGGTGATTCAACAGCTATATCCCTTATACATGGCTATTATGCTACTGTTAGTTACGTAGATGCCTTAGTAGGAAAAATACTTGCCAAATTAAAGGCAACCGGATTGGATAAAAATACTATTATCGTGCTAGTTTCTGATCACGGATACAATTTACAAGAACATGCGCAGTGGGCAAAATGGACAAGCCATAGGACTTCTACTCAAATACCCTTGATTATTTCATCACCATTTATAGGCAAGTCGGGAACTACCAATGCCTTAAGTGAATTAGTTGATATATACCCTACTTTAGCAGAACTCTGCAATTTAGAAATTCCGAAAAATCAACTAGAAGGCAAAAGCCTTGTGCCAATTCTAAATAATACGAGCTTAAAAGGAAAGCCACACATCTTTATAAACAATTCAAATGCCTATACCATAAAAACTCCAAAATATAGCTATACAGAATATATAGACCCAAAAAACAATCAAACCTTTGCCCGTATGCTTTATGACCATGAAAAAGATCCAGATGAAAATGAAAATGTAGCAGAATTGCGAACTTATTCTGCAATAGTTGACAAACTACACAATGAGCTTCATAGTAGTTATCGTTCGAATATATTAGGAAATTAAATGGTTGAAAAATATTATGGGAAACTTCATAGTTTCCTGTTTTTTAATAGTCTTTTGACAAAAATCTATAGCCAATCATATAAAATTAATTTCAAAAAAACGTCTCTAAATTAATAATGCTTTTAAGCTCTTTCGAAACGAACTATTAGATAGAGTCAAACATGAAAGAAAAATTGCTAATATTTCTGTTAAAAAAAATTGTTGTAAATTGAAAGGTAATCCCCTAAAAAAATGTAATGAGAAATGACTATAAACTAAATAGTGACGGAACATATATAAGCTTAACTCTTAATCTAAATTCTACCGCAAAAGGAAAGGTTATATTATCAATTATTGTTTCAGTGCTAATTGGAGTTCTGGTTTATTTACCTTTTTCTTTTTCAATTAAAAATAATCCAGATTTAATCTTACCAATAATTGTTTTTGGAATTATTATTTTCGTTTTTCCAATCCGCTATTTATTATGGAATCTATTTGGAAAAGAACACTTTATTATAAATAAAAATAAATTGAGTTCTCATAAAGACTATGGGGTTTATAGAACAAATCTTAATATCCAACAATTCGAAAGACTCCTTGTAGAATTTGAACGCACTAAAACATTTGAAAAAATTGAATGCGGTAATTTGATTTTTAAGTCATTTAATAAAGACCCTAATTTATCAAAATATATGAACTCTAGTTCAATAAATTTAGAGTTAGAAATAATAAATAAAATTAAGAATGATATTTCGAAAATAGATAGCAATATATATTTTAATAAAACAACAGATGAAATCCTGGTTCAAAAAATTATTAAGAAATAGTTTTTTAACTAAATTAATAGACAAAATCTCCCTATAATAATAAATTGTAAAAGGAATATAAGTTGACTTAATCAATAACCCTATTTCTATTTAGCATTTATTAGGATATTATCTAGTTCATAAGTTCCGTTAAAGTTTCCATTTCCATTTCCTACATATTTAAAAGCAATATGAGCAGTTCCTGAATACGTTGAGATTTCTATATAAGTAGAGTGCACCCAATTTTTAAAATACTCCCCATCTAAAACAATTTTAGCTGGTAAAACAGCCCAATTAGCTGACTTTACATTGTCTTTATGACCGTTAAAATCTATAGAAATCAATACTTCTAATTCACTACCATTAGCAAAGCTATTTGAAGTTTCAAAAGACAAAAACTCTTGAGTTGTTGTGTCTAAATTAAATCCTTTTGTAATTAACCAAGAAATGGTACTATTGTCATTAGATCCACTAGACCCAATTCTTGCTGCTTTACTTTGTGAGTAGGTGTCTGTATAAGACCTCCAAGATTTAGTTCCTTCTTCTCGATAATTAAACCAGTTTATAATTTCTATTTCTCCAGATTGAGTCTCAAAATCTTCTTCTAATAAAATTGTTGAAAAATCTTGTATTGGCAATGGAAAACATCTTTCATCATTCATTTCAATACCACTTGTATCGTTTAAATTTAGTACCATAAAATTTCCTCCAAAATCTTTAGAAACAATGACATTTATACTCCCTGCTTTCTCTGGTAAAGTTTCATTTGAAAAATTTGAAAAAAAACTAGTTTCTAGAAATAAATAATCATAGCCTAAGCCCAAACAAGTTAGAATTTTACGTTGAGTATCAAAATCTTCTTTTGGGTCTACATATGATTTTCCTACTAATCCCGATTCAAAAAAAACATTTTCTAAGGTTACAAAAGTTCCAATATTCGCTTCATTTACCGATGCAAAATCGATTACCTTAGGTATTATTTCTTCTGTAACTTCGGTTCTATAAATATGATTAGGTATTTGATTTTTAGAAACGTTTTCAATTTCTGTAACATCAGTCAATTTTATTTTTCCTCCAATTGTAATAATCCCATCTCCAGAATTTGTTTCACCAATATACAACCCCTTCAAACGTATGTAAATTTCTCTACCAATATTAAATTTATTATAACTATTACTTAAATTTAAACTAACTTTTATTCCATAATTTGGATTTTCTGGAGCATCTTGCATGTAAAATTCTTTGTAAAAATTTCCAGATTTATCTGAAGAAATAACATATCCTTTTACAACAATATTTGAAATGATTCTCATAGGTTTACTTCCTGATATATACAATTCTTTAACCTCTTTTATCGTTTTTAATTGAAGAGTCCCTTTAGAAATACTATCTATAATAATATTTACTGCTGTGTTTTCTTCAAGTCCTAAACTTTCTGGCACTTTAAAATCTCCGTCTTTTACACATGTAATTAAGGAAACACTCATAAAAAGTATTAATGCAATTTTTCTGTTTCTTTTCATTTTAGTAATTTTTTATTTTTATTTTTAAAAAGACACATTTATATTCATAAAATATGTCGCTCCTCTACCATACCAATATTTGTTCCCAAAAATGGGTTTATCTAGAGATTTATCTTCTAATAGTTGTCTGTAATTGGCATTTCTTCCCTGTTCAAAACCCCCAGATTTGTATGTTTTATTTAGTAGATTATTTACAGTTGCAAAAAAACTTATATAGTATTTGTTAATTTTATAAGATTTTCCTCCAACAAGATTTACAACAGAATATTTATTAAATTTTTCTTGGTTTAGAAGAGTTTTTGCTGTTTCTGTATTGTATTCTATAAAAGGCAAGCCATCATCATCTGTATAAAAATTACGAGATCTATTTAGAGGAGAAATATCTATAAAAGTATTTCCAAAAAAGTTAACGGTTGCTCCAAACCACCAATATGCTGGGTCTCTATATTCAAACCCTACAGAATATGCCTTTTGTGGCCCTGTAGCTAATTTATAATTCGTTAGATTCACTTCTCCAAAATCCTTGAACCCATCTACGAAACCTGCTGCTAAGGAGGCAGTATCTGATTCTGTGGTTAAATATAGATGCGGATTATTATCATATGTAAACTGACCAAAAGAAGCTGCTCCTTTCAATTTAAATGACGCTGTTATTTGTGCCTCTATGCCTACTTCTATACCAAGATGTTTTTTATTAATTCCTCGAAGTATTTCTTGTACAAAAGCAGAATTATCTCCCCCTACACCATCAGCAAAATAAAAAGAAATTTCTGTTGCATCTTTTATAGATGCATAATATGCTGTTACTTTTGATGTAAATATTGGGTTTCTAAAAACATAACTGATATCTGTAGAAAGTATTTTTTCACTTTGTAGATCTAAAACCAGATTATTATTTTCTCTTGAATTTGAAAATGTATTTTTAATAGTTGGTGCAGCTGATAAATATGCTGCATTTAAATCCAGTAAATGACGTCCTGTAAATTTATAAGTTGCCCCTGTTTTAAAACCATAATTAATAAATTTTTTCTTTTCTGATGGGCCAAATGAATTTTGTGAAAAACCACCATTTTGATATACACCTACTCTCTGGTGAGAAGTACTGGTAAGGTAAAGTGCTGTGTAAAAATCTATTGAATTATAATTGAATTGTGCTTGTACAAAAGCAGCAATAATATCAGAATTTAAATTAAAATTATACTTAAACGTTTCTCCTTTTGTAACGTATCTATTGGGGTTTAAAAGATTATTTTGTTTTTCCTCTTCTGTTGCTCCAAAAGGATCTATGTCTAAATAAGCATCACCCCCTAATAAATCGATTACCTTCGCAAAATTTTGAGATCGCAAACGTTTATACTCTACTTTACCATTTAAAGAGATGTTTTCGTTTACGTCGGAAGTTACAATTGTATTGATCGTAAATTGTTTATCGTCATTTCTATCTTCATAAAGAACATAGGCATTTTCTAACCCTGAATTTTTATTAGTCATATTAGCATCAAAAATCCTTAGCCAATCAATTTGCCCATGATTTAGAAATCTTTTTTGTTTAGTATAAGCTCCTTCAAAATCTTCTTTTCTTAAAAAATAACTTGGTAAATTTTGATAATAGGTTGGACTTGGATTGGTGCCTCCATTATAATCGATTCTACTATTTCCTATCTTTCCAAATTGATAGGCAATATTTGTATTTATTGATGTACTTCCTGAAAAATTCCAATAGTGATTTAACATTAAAATTGGCTCATTCACTTCTTTTATCCTTGAATTTCTTTTTTTTCCATTTAAAAACCCCCAATAATCATTGTATTTTATACCTTTTAAATCAAATACTTCTTGTGTATTTGGTGATGACTTACCTCTTCTATTTGGTGTAAAAATACCTGTAAAATTAATACTGCTTTTGTCATTTATTTTTTTCTCAACAGAAGTAAACATAGAATATGCATTGTAAGATGTTGCTTCGTTAAACCCCTCATTTCCATATCTTCTACTCCCAGAAATAGTGTAGGCCCAATTATTTTTTAACATTCCACTAGAATAGGTCGACATAATTCTGTGTTGGTAACTTCTATTAGATGAAGAATAGGAGATCCTAACACCTGGTCGTTGTTCTAGTGCTCTAGTATTTATATTTGTTGAGCCTAAAAGCCCACCAAATGTAACATTTGAAGGACTTAGCCCATTTCTAAACTCTTGATTTCTTAGTACATCATTTAAACCGCCCCAATTGCTCCATTGGGCTCTTCCATTATAAATTTTATTCATTTCTATGCCATTAATTAACAACTTTCCATGACTTGAGTCGAAACCTTTAACTTTAAAAAAAGAAGAACTAAATTCAAACGCTGCTGTTCTAAGAAAAATATCCATTGATGACTGTAAAAGTCCGGAAATATTATCTGCGGAACTTGCGTCATCATTCAATTCGTCATCTGTAAGTGTTATTAAGCTTAAATCTTGAAGTTCTAGAACCTCTTTAAACAAAAAGATTCTTCCCAACTCTAAAACATTTCCAGATAATTCTATCGGTATGTTCTGAGTTTCATAACCAGCAAATTTTATTTCTAAAACAAATTTTCCACCTTGGGAACTCTTCATCAAAAAAGCGCCGTTTAAGTCTGTAGTTTGACTTATAGATGTGTTTTTTATTTGAACAAAAACACCTTTAAGTAGTTCTTTAGAATCATCATCTAAAACAATTCCTTTTACACTATTTTGTCCATTAATCTCTGTAAATGAGTATAATAGAAAAAATATTGCCATCACAATTTTTTTCATAATCAACTTGTACTCTAATTTTTCTTTTTCTCAATCGCACTTGAATTTAGTTAAAAAATATGGAAAAACCCTAAAAAGAAGAAGAGATCTCCTCTAAAACAGGTTTAGTTTCTTACTTTTATGATTTAAAAAACACCTCATTATGTATAAAAAATTATTTTTGATTATTCTTTTTTTCTTATCAGTTATGGCTGTTTTTTCTCAGAAGAATGGAAAAAAATATGCAATTAGAACGGTTGCATTTTATAATTTAGAAAACTTGTTTGACACCATTAATGATGTCAATAAGAATGATGAAGCTAGCCCTATAATGGAGTTAAAATCTAACAAATCTAAAGTATATTGGGATAAAATAGAAAAAATTAGTAGTACCATTGCTAAAATTGGTTTTGATAAAACAAAAACAAGTCCGGCTATAATTGGAGTATCAGAAGTTGAAAATTTAAATGTTTTAAAGGATTTAGTAAAATCTAAATATCTAATAAAAAATAATTACGGTATTATACACTACGACTCTCCAGACAAAAGAGGTATTGATGTTGCGCTATTGTATCAAAAAAAATATTTTAAACCCATTTACCACGAAGCTTTTAATCCGCGAATTTTTAAAAACAACCATATCGTTTTCACAAGAGACCAGCTATTAATTTCTGGTTATTTAGATGACGAATTAATACATTTAATTGTAAATCATTGGCCCTCTAGAAGAGGGGGGGAATTGGCAAGTAGACCCAGTAGAGAAAAAGCAGCATATCAAAACACAAAAATTATAGAACAAATTAAAAGACAAGATGCAAATGCTAAAATTTTAATTATGGGCGATTTTAATGATGACCCGATAAATTCTAGTTTTAAAAAAGTATTACAAACAAAAAGTAAAAAGAAAGATGTAAAAGAAGGTGACCTATACAATCCTTATGAAGAAATGTTTCGAAGAGGTTTTAACACTTTAAAATATAGAGATAAGATAAATTTATTTGATATGATTTTCTTTACTTCTCCACTATTAGATAAAGGTGATAAAGATTTTTCTACATATAAAATGTACAAAGCATTGATTTTTAATAAACGTTTTTTAACAACTAAGAAAGGAAAATATAAAGGATATCCTTTTAGAAGTTTTTCTAACGGCACTTATACGGGGGGCTATTCTGATCATTATCCTGTATATATGTATTTGATTAAAGAAAAACCATAAACAGTAGCTCTTATAAAATACAAAACCCCGCAACTATTAAGTTGCGGGGTTTTTTGATAAAAAATTATTGCCTTTATAGTATAGAGCTTAAGACTTTAGAGACTTAAATCTATAATACAAATATGTGTAAGCATCACGAGGTATAATTGTAATCCACTTTTTGTGTTTTAAATACCATTTAAAACGAATAGAATTTAATCCTTTTGTAAGATAAGCTGCAATAAAAGGATGTACATGTAATTGTACTTTTTTATTTTTAGAGTTTGACATAAATTTCTCTAAATCTGCTTCGATTTTGTCTAACAAAACGATTGGTGCTTCTACTTCTCCATTTTTATTTGGGTTGGCTTCGGTAGTTTTTATACTCAACTCTGGTCTTACTCTTTGTCTCGTAATTTGAACCAAACCAAATTTACTTGGAGGTAATATTTTATGCTTTGTTCTATCTAAAGCCATTTTCTCTTTTAGATGTTGATACAGTTTGTTTCTGTTTTCAACTTTGTGCATATCAATAAAATCTACAACTATAATTCCTCCCATATCACGCAGTTGTAACTGACGTGCTACTTCTGTAGCTGAAATTAAATTTACTTCTAATGCTGTATCTTCTTGAGAACCTGATTTGTTAGAACGGTTTCCGCTATTGACATCAATAACGTGAAGAGCTTCAGTGTGCTCTATAACTAAATAGGCACCTCTGCTCATAGATACTGTTTTTCCAAATGATGTTTTAATCTGTCTTTCTATTCCATATTTTTCAAAAATAGGAGTTTCAGATGTGTGTAATTTTACAATTTTTTCCTTTTCAGGATAAATTTCTTGTAAATACTCTTTTATTTCTACTTTCAAAGTTTCATCATTTGTTACAATACTGGTAAAGGAATCATTCATTACATCTCTTAAAATAGAGGATGCTCTGTTTAATTCGCTTAAGACTTTTGTTGGTGTATTTGTGTTTGGTATTCTTTTACACATTGTCTTCCAACGTTCTAATGAGTTTTGCAAATCTTTATCTAGTTCTGCTACTTTTTTGCCTTGGGCAACAGTTCTTAGAATAACACCAAACCCTTTTGGCTTAATGCTTTTTGCTAATCTTTTTAGACGTTCTTTTTCTTTTGGATCTTCTATTTTTTGAGAAACAGAAACTCTGTTAGAAAAAGGAACTAAAACTAAAAATCTACCAGCTATAGACAACTCAGAATTTAATCTTGGTCCTTTAGTAGAAATAGGTTCTTTTACAATTTGTACTAACAGGTTTTGACCTGTTTTTAGTACTTTGTTAATACTACCGGCTTTGTCAATATCTTCTTCCTTTCGGAAGTTTTTTAAAGTGAATTCTTTATACTTACCTGTGCTTACTTTCTTAATGAATGAATTTAATGAGTTTACTTGCGCACCTAAATCATGATAATGTAAAAACCCATCTTTTGGGTATCCTACATTTACAAAGGCTGCATTTAAACCAGTTAAAACTTTTCCTATTTTGGCTAAAAAAATATCGCCAACAGAAAATTTGTTGTCACTAGTTTCATTATTTAATTCAATAAGTTTTCCATCTCTTAATAAGGCAAAATCAATATCAGATGAATTTGAACGAATTATTAATTCTGTTTTCATACTGAACTGGTTTTAACACTACACATAATTGTGTAGATGGGTTAATATTGTCAGGTATTTTTAATACCGTGCGAGGTTAGTTTAACCTCCTATGTCAATGAACTTTTTGTTTTTTCGCTAAATTATAAACGAAAAGTAAGGTAATGCTTACTTTTTCTTATGTCTATTTGCTCTAGCTCTTTTCTTTCTTTTGTGTGTAGAAATTTTTGCTCTCTTTCTTTTTTTACCACTTGGCATAATGTTCTGTTGTTTTTTAAACCCTTTTGTAGGTTTAGATTAATGTTTTTTTTACTTAACTGCTACTTTAATTTTCACGCCTTCGGTAAAAGTTTTCGCTGGTTTAAAAGCTGGTATATTGTGAGCAGGAATCTTAATAGTAGTATTCTTAGAAATATTTCTACCAGTTTTTTCTGCTCTTGTTTTGATAATAAAACTACCAAAACCCCTTAAATAAACGTTATCGCCACTTTCTAATGCATCTTTAACTTCAGTCATGAAAGCTTCAACAGTTGCTAATACATCTGTTTTTTCGATCCCTGATTTGTCTGAAATTTTTGATACGATATCTGCTTTCGTCATGTCTCTATTTTTACTATATTTTTATTAATTTAATTCCAAAAATGCGGATGCAAATATATGATAATTAATCTACTCCAAAAATAATAAGACCTAAAATTATTTGAATTATAAAATGTAATATTGCAAATCTATTCTTAAAAAATGATTTTTTCTAACGCATTAATATACTGGTACTTAAAAAATAATAGAGAATTACCCTGGCGTGAAACCAAAAACCCTTATTTTATTTGGCTCTCAGAAATTATGTTGCAACAAACAAGAGTTGCTCAAGGTTTGTCTTATTATAAAAAATTTACAGAAGCTTTTCCCTCTATTTTTGAGCTCGCAAAAGCAAATGAAAGTACCGTTTTAAAAATGTGGCAAGGTCTTGGGTATTATTCGAGAGCTAGAAATCTTCATTTTACTGCAAAATATATTGCAACCGAATTAAATGGTGTATTCCCGGCTACTTTTAATGAAATTATAAAACTAAAGGGAATTGGAGACTACACAGCTTCTGCAATTTCATCTATTTGTTTTAATGAACCTACAGCTGTTGTTGACGGAAACGTTTACAGGGTGCTTTCTCGCTATTTTGGTATTAAAACACCTATTAATTCATCTTTGGGCATTAAAGAGTTTAAAGCACTGGCACAAGTATTAATTGACGAAACTCAACCAGGAACTTTTAATCAAGCTATTATGGATTTTGGTGCACTTCACTGCAAACCCCAAAACCCTTTATGCGGTTCTTGCCCATTTTCTGAAAGCTGCGTTGCTTTAGAACAGAATCGAACAAAAGAACTTCCCGTAAAAGAAAATAAAATAAAAGTTAAAAAAAGGTATTTTAATTATCTAGTTATAGTCACCAGTGACGATAAGACAATATTATCTGAAAGAAAAGGAAAAGGAATTTGGCAGGGTTTGTATCAATTCCCCTTAATTGAAACCAATAAAAACATTTCTCTAAATGAACTTATTTTGAAAGATGAGTTTGTAAATTTATTTCCATTTAACAATTCCATTTCGCTATTTAATAAAAAGGAAATTATACACAAATTATCACATCAGCATATAAATACAAAATTCTGGATTATTGAAACTGAAAATTCTCACGAAATAAAAATTAAATGGGCTGAAATAGAAAAATATCCAGTTCCTATTTTAATTGCAAATTTTTTAGAAGCTTTTTCAACTATAAAGTAATTGATATTTTTAGTACTTTTGATATAGAAATATAGAAGTTATGGCAGGAACAATAAACAAAGTAATTTTAATTGGTAATTTGGGAGATGATGTTAAAATGCATTATTTTGATGATAAAAATAGTGTAGGAAGATTTCCAATAGCTACCAGCGAAAGTTATACCAATAAAACTACTGGAGAAAAAGTGACAACAACAGATTGGCACAATATTGTTGTTCGAAATAAATTAGCAGAAATTTGTGAAAAATATTTAAGCAAGGGAGATAAAGTATACGTAGAGGGAAAGTTAAAAAATCGACAATGGGAGCAAGATGGAGTAAAACGTTATTCTACAGAAATTCAAGTAAATGAAATGACTTTTTTATCGACTAAAAAAAATGCTGAAAACTCTAACAATTCAGGCGCAAACAACCAAACTTCTTCTACTGAACCAAAATCGGTTGCAACAGAAGAAAATGATGATTTACCTTTTTAATAATTTATAATTATAGCACTTGGACCCAGATCCTGAACTTTTATTTATTGCCTCAATAGATTTACTAACCACATTTAATGCTTTTGCATTACTAGTTTTACTAATCTGTTCCGCATTAGTTTCTGGAACAGAAGTCGCTTTTTTCTCACTTTCGAAAACAGATTTAAACGAACTTTCTAAAAATAGAAAAGAAAAAAATATTGTTGTAAATTTATTGCAAAAACCTAGAAAATTATTAGCCACTATTTTAATAACAAACAACTTTATAAATATTTTAATTGTTTTGTTATTTGCTTCTTTGGCAGAATCATTATTTGGGACTTTTAATAAAAGAATAAATTTATATTTCTTTAGTTATCCGATACGTTTTTTTCTAGAAATTGTTCTTGTAACTTTTTTAATTCTTTTATTTGGTGAGGTTTTACCAAAAGTCTACGCTTCTAGAAATGCACTTCAATTTTCTAAAAGAATGTCTAAATTCATTCATCTCATTAACATCTTATTAACTCCGTTTAGCTTACCTTTAATCACCCTAACAAAATGGATTGAAAAGAGATTTGGAAGTAAAAACTCTACCTTTTCTGTAGAAACTTTATCGCAAGCATTAGAATTAACATCAGAGGGAGCAACAACAAAAGACGAGCAAAAAATATTAGAAGGTATTGTTACTTTTGGAAACACAGAGACCGTCCAAATTATGAAGCCTCGTATAGATATTTTTGCACTTTCTGATGAAGAAACCTATGAAGCTGTATTAGATAAAATTTTAAAAAATGGTTATTCTAGAAATCCAGTTTACAAAGATAATATTGATACTATTATTGGTGTTTTATATGCAAAAGACTTACTAGCCCATTTAGATAAAACATCTTTCAAATGGCTAGAATTAATACGCAAACCTTTTTTTGTGCCAGAAAACAAAAAATTAGATGATTTATTAAGTGATTTTAAAGAAAAGAAAAATCATTTGGCAATCGTAGTAGATGAATATGGCGGCACTAGTGGATTGGTAACCTTAGAAGATGTCATCGAAGAAATTGTTGGCGATATTAATGATGAATTTGATGATGATGATCTATTCTATTCTAGAATAGATGATAAGAATTATATTTTTGAAGGCAAAACAACCATCAAAGATTTCTGTAAAGTTTTAGACGATGAAGATGAAGAACTTTTTGAAGAGGAAAAAGGAGAGAGCGAAACCCTCGCCGGATTTATACTAGAAATTTCAGGAAAATTTCCAAAAAAAAATGAAAAAATACTCTTTAATAATTATACATTTACCATTGAAGCACTTGATAAAAAACGCATTAAACAAATTAAAGTAACTAAAAATGCGTAATCTATTTCTATTCATATTCACTCTTATTTTAATTTCCTGTAAAAAAGATGTTTTACCAAAACCTAAAGCATATTTAAGTTTAACATACCCCATAAAATCTTATAAAAAATTCTCCTTAAAAAAACCTTATTTTTTTGAAGTTTTAAAAAATACCTCTGTAATTAATGAGCCTAATAATTGGTTAAAAATTAAATATCCAAACTTAAACGCATCAATAAATATTACATACAGACCTATTAATAAGAACTTAAAAGAACTCCTAACAGAAGCAGAAAAGTTAGTTTTTAAACACACTTTAAAAGCTGAGCAAATTATTCCAAAAGATTTTGTTTATCCAGAGAAAAGAGTCTTTGGTAGTTTTTATGAAATTACTGGAAATGCTGCTTCTCAAATTCAGTTTCACATTACTGATAGTACAAAAAACTTTATAAAAGGCTCTTTGTATTTTTACACAAAACCTAACTACGACTCTATTTTGCCTGCAGTTAGCTATATTAAAGAAGATATCTTTCATCTAATAGAAACTTTAGAATGGAGATAATTTTTTTTAGACACTTTCTTTTTTAAGTTACAAAAAATGAAAAACTCACATGTAAAAAACCTGTCATTTTTATTATTAGCAACATTTTTTATAAGTACTTCTGGCGTTTTAGGAAAATACATTGCGTTAACACCTGAAGTAATTATCTTATGTAGGGCTTTTTTTTCTGCTATTTTTATCTATGTGTTTTGCCGTTTTAAAAAAATAAAATTAAAAATTGATTCAAAAAAAGATGGAATATCATTTGTAATAAGTGGTTTTTTTATGGCATGCCATTGGATTAGTTATTTTTATGCACTAAAGCTTTCTAATGTGGCAATTGGCATGTTGTCTCTGTACACCTTCCCTGCAATTACAACTTTATTAGAGCCTTTTTTTTCAAAGCAAAAACTAAACTCTACTCATATTTTTCTTGCGTTTTTGGTTTTAATTGGAGTGTATATGCTTGTGCCAAATTTTTCTTTAGAAAATAATTATCTAAAGGGAATTCTATGTGGTATTTTTTCTGCTTTCTGCTATGCTCTGAGAAATCTTACCATAAAAAAACACGTCAAAAAATACAACGGTAGCATGCTAATGCTTCACCAAATGATGATTGTTTCTGTATTATTAATTCCTGTGCTATTTTTTAGTGATTTTTCTAACCTAGAAAATCAACTTCCACTATTGTTATTAATCGCATTGTTAACAACAGCTATTGGACATACAATGATCATAAATTCTTTAAAACACTTCTCTGTTTCTACTGCTAGTATTATTAGTAGTATTCAACCTATTTTCGGAATGATTATCGCTTATATTTTTGTGGCTGAAGTACCAAGTTTTAATACTTTTATTGGTGGAAGTTTAATTTTACTTACTGTTGTAATTGAAAGTATTAGAAGTGAAAAATAATACTTAAAACAATTTTTTATCACTAATGTCTAAATAATTACGTTTTACAAATACTAAAATTGTTTCTAAAATTTCACCCATATTTTCACACTCTTTAAACTTAACATCTCCAACATATTTAATGAGGTGTTTTTTTAAGAGAAGTACGTTTCTGGGGAAAGATATTGTGTCATTTTTCATGCATTTTATTAAACGAGCTGTTCTTCTTGGGAATGTAATCATTCTCTTTGCCATAAAAGAACGCTCTTCGATCTTATACTGATCAATAGAGGTATTGTCTAATTTTTTTCCTATCATTTCTATAATTTTAAAATTTTCTCTTAAGAATTGTAGGTTGTAAACTTTTAGATTTCCTTCAAAAGATTGTTGATCGAAATCTATGGCTCTAATTTTATAGATAATTTGATCAAAATCATGTGTTGGAATAATTACATAATTGTAAGAACGCATGTCTCCAAGCAATCGAACTAAACAACGTTCTTTAAATTTTACAAATTCTTTTGCTATTTGAGATTTTTCTGATTCTGAGCATTTTGGTAAGAAATATTTGATAAAATCATCTCCAGGAATTCCTGCAATATGCTCTTCAATTAAGGTTTCTTTATGCACTAAAAAATTCATATTATGAGGAGATAGAATATGCTCTAATTCTAAACCATAGACACGAGAAGCATCTGCTTTTTTCACATAAAAATAAGTGTAATTATCATTTAGAATATTTCTAATTTTTATTCGGAATGGTTTTGAATTGCCAAACGTACAATAATCAATAGCGTCTACATTTAAAAACGGAATGGTTTCATCACTCCCGTCTGAATGAAGCATTGTATATATTTTTTTTAGACTATTATCAATTTCTTCTCTATCATATTCAGAGTAATAGGTTCTTATCCACAAAGTATCCTCATCATTTTTATCATACACAATAACAGAGCCTTGAAAGCGCAGTAAATCGTCATAAAAAATAGGTATTTTTATGTTTCTATTGTATTTTATCAAATACTTTTCAAGCATTTCGTTAATAGGAAATGTTGGCTTTTTTTTAGACATCAATTTTTTTTCTACCGCCATCTTTTGTATTGATTTTCTTCAAAAATAAGGATAAATAAAAGAATCTTTCTAATTTCATTTTATCAAAAGAATTTATACGTTCTTATTAAGTTACTATTCTTGCAAGAATAGTAATTTCTGTAGTAGATTAAAAGAATTCATTTATATACTAGATCAATTCAAACAACTTTCCTGGCAAAGGTTTTGTAACTCCTTTTAATTCCATTCGCAATAAAATGGATGATAATTGAAAAATAGCAATATTACATTCCAATGAAATAACATCTAACAATTGTGGTCCTTTTTGATGAAGTAAATCATATATTTTTTGCTCGTTTTCATTCAAATTAATAAATAATTGTTTTTGAATAGACTTCGGTTTCTCTTGAATATCCCAATTTAACATTTTTACAATATCTGATGCCGAATTTAATAAATGTGCTCTGTTATTTTTAATTAAATTATTACAACCTCTACTATAAATATCTGAAGTTCTACCAGGAACGGCAAATACATCTCTATCATAAGAATTGGCAATATCTGCGGTGACTAAAGACCCTCCTTTTACTGCAGACTCAATAACAATAGTTGCTTTAGAAATCCCTGCAACTATTCTGTTTCTTTTTAAAAAGTTTTCTCTTAACGGCAATTCCTCGTGCCAAAATTCAGTTATAAACCCTCCGTTTTCGCTTACTTGATTGATATATTTTTTGTGAACTTTTGGGTATATATGCTCAAAACCATGAGCTAAAACAGCAATCGTTTGTAAGTTGTTTTTTACCGCAGCTTTGTGCGCACAAATATCAACACCATAGGCAAAACCACTCACAATTATTGGATTGAACTCTGAAATATCTTTGATTAATTCATTGCAAAAATCACGCCCATAAGAGCTAATATTTCTAGTACCAACAACTGAAATAATCCTGTTATTAGAAAAATCTATGTCTCCATCCTTAAAAAACAATATTGGACCGTCTACAGAATGTTGTAAATTTTTTGGATAGTCGTCGTCTAAAAAATAAGAATAAGAAATCTTATTTTCTTGAATATATTTTAGTTCTTGTATTGCAAATTCAATATTTTTTTTATCAAAAAGATGGTTTAAAACATGAGTTCCTATTCCGTTTATTTTTGACAAAACACGTGCCTTTTCATTAAAAATTTGGGCAACATCACCTATATTTATAATCAGTTTTTTGGCCAAAATATCACCAATAAATTTACATTTCTGCAATCGTAAAATAGCCAATAATTTGTCTTCTTTCAATTTCGTAACAATTTGAATACCAATATATAAAATAATTGTTGATAAAAAACAAGAGAAACTGTTTCATAAAACATCAAAATCTTTATATTTGTTATAATGATTTTAGCAAACTACATTAACGATTTATTATACAGATATGATTGTGTAATTGTGCCAGATTTTGGTGGATTTATAACCAATAGAATTGGTGCAAAAGTGAACAAGTTTACACACACGTTTACCCCACCAACAAAACAAATTTCATTTAACAATCTTCTCAAACATAATGATGGTTTATTAGCAAACTATATTGCTTCATCCGAGAACATTTCTTTTGAAAAGGCATCTACAGCGATCTCATTGTCTGTTATTAGATGGAAAAATGAATTGCAATCTAAATCTGTAGAGATTCAAAACCTAGGTAGTTTGTCTTTAACAGACAATAAAAAAATAATTTTTGAGCCTCTTGTTAACGTTAACTATTTAACAGAATCTTTTGGTTTAAAAACAATAGAATCTTCTGCAATTACTAGATATAAAGAACAAATAAAACCTTTGATTTCTGTTCAAGAAAAAGAGGATAATATAAAGGTTCCTGTTTTTATAAAATATGCCGCAACGGCTGCAATTTTATTAACATTGGGTATTACAGGTCTTAACGGATATCAAAACAATCAACAAAGTGAAGTTTTTGCAAGCCAAGAAAAAGCAATTCAAAAGAAAATACAATCTGCCACTTTTGTAATTTCTAACCCATTACCAACTATTAGTTTAAATGTCATTAAGGAAGAAGCGAAATCTTTTCATCTTATTGCGGGTGCTTTTCAATTTAAAGAAAATGCAAAAAACAAAGTAAAACAACTAAAAGCAAAAGGGTTTGATTCTAAAATAATAGGGACTAACAAATGGGGGCTCACTCAAGTCTCTTTTAATAGTTATTCTACCCGAAATGAAGCAACTAATGATCTTTACAAGATTCGAAAGACTATTTCTAAAGATGCTTGGTTGTTAATTAAAAAAAGAAACTAATTCAAATTTTCTTTCTTTTTTTCTAACTTCTTTTTTAAATAAGTGATTGCTATCTTTACAAAAAATATTTTTGATGGAAGCAAAAAATTCAAAAGAGTCTTTAACGGTTCTTACTGACTTGGTTTTACCTGGCGAAACAAATTACTTAGACAACCTTTTTGGAGGTGAATTATTAGCAAGGATGGATAGAGCCTGCAGTATTGCTGCAAGAAGACACTCAAGAAGAATTGTAGTTACTGCCTCCGTAAATCATGTTGCTTTTAATAAATCTGTTCCTGTAGGAAGTGTTGTAACTATAGAAGCAAAAGTTTCTCGAGCTTTTAATTCTTCTATGGAAATTTATGTAGATGTTTGGATTGAAGACAGGCAATCTAGATCTAGAACTAAGGTAAATGAAGGGATTTATACCTTTGTTGCTGTTGATGAAACAGGAAAACCAGTAGTAATTCCTCAAATTATTCCAGAAACCGAGTTAGAAAAAGAACGCTTTGAAGGAGCTCTTAGACGAAAACAATTAAGTTTAGTCTTAGCCGGTAAATTAGCTCCAAGTGATGCTACTGCTTTAAAAGCACTTTTTAATTAAACTTTTGTTATCCTGAAATTCTATAATTAGAGCCTCGGTTTACCGTTTCTGTTTTGTAAATAAAACGATAATATTAAAATAGAAATTAATGCCTTTTATCGCACTAAGAAAATGAGCAAAATTAAATTATCTTTTTAAGATCCAATTAGAAGGGTTTAAACGTGTTGTATTTTTAAATAACACAAAAATTAATTTCGTTTTTTTTGAAACTTTATCTGTAAAAATTTGACCGATTTTTTGACCTGTCAAAATACTATCGCCTTTTTCAACATAGGTGTTTTCTAGATTATTATAGGATGAAATATAATTTCCGTGTTGTATTAATACATTTTTTCTACCCTCAGAACTTACTAAAACATTGAGCACATTTCCCTTAAAAATAGCTTCAGCTTCTCTCCCCTGTTTTGTAACAATATGAAGACCTGTTCCGTTTACTGAAATCCCCGGAAATGAAGGATGAGGCTGCCTACCAAACTTCCTAACCACAATTCCCTCATTTACAGGCCAAGGTAATTGGCCTTTATTTAACTCAAATTTCACTGCCAAAGCTTTTGCCTCCGGACTCAAGATAAACTCGTTTTTAGCAACCTCTTTGGGTTTATTTTTTAGTTTTTCTCTTGCAATTCTATTTGCTCTTGCAATTTCTTCACGGATTTTTCTATCGATCTTAGCAGTAACTTTTTTTTCTTCTTTAATTTTATTTTGAAGAGCTCTTTTATACTTACTTCCTTTTTTCTTAATTATTGTTAATAATTTTTCTTGGTTCTTTTTATCAGCTTCTATTTGCTGTTTTTGCTGTTTTTCAGATAAAATCAAAGTGTCTTTTAATCGCTTTTGAAATAATAAAGAATCGTTCATTTTTTGAACTACACTGGTTTGACTCACAATCTCTTTACCTTGATTTTTTCTAAAAGAAGTATACTGTTTCAAATACTCTAATCTTTTATATGCTTGATAAAAACTTTGAGAAGATAGTATAAACATCATTCTACTTTGTTGTGATTTACTTTTGTATGATTTAAAAATCATAGCTGAGTAGTCTTTTTTTAGCGCAACTAATTTTTTATTTAGATTTTGAAGGTCTATTTCATTTACGCTTATTTCTTTTGATAAAATTGCCACCTCTGAATTGATGGTAAAAATCAATTGAGTTCTAACTTCTATTTTTTTATTAATATCCTTTAAATCGTCTAAAACATTTTTTTCTTTCTTCTTTTCATTAAAAAGTAAGGTATTCACCTGTTTTATCTCTTTATTTAGTTTTTTTCGCTGGGTCTCTAATTGTTTTCTTGTTTGTCCAAAAACAGAAAAGGTACTCAAAAGAAAGAGTAAAATCGATATATAAAAATGGGTGCTTTTCACTATAGTTTTATTTTATTGTAACCTTTAGGAATTGAAAAAGATAGATCTAAATCTGTATCAAATTTAACTGCTTTTAAAATGAAATTTATATTTGTAAATGACCCTGGTTGGAGAGCTTTTATTTCAATTACTTTTGGAAAAATCTGCCCCTCAAATAAACCATAAGATGGGTATAAAATATCCAAGCGCTCATTTTTTGTAGAAGTAACAATAGACTGTTTGTCTAATTTAAAATGAGACGGATTTACAGAAAAGAAAATGTCAAATAAACTTCCTTGGCTTTCTGGTGAAAGGACATACGATTTATCCTCTATAAAAACTTGCTGTTTTTGCTCTTTAACATTCATCAAAGATTGCCCCAATAATAAATTTTGAAGTTGCTCAAAATTAATCTCAGTCCCTAATAATTTTTTCAGCATTGTAAAATCTCCTTCAAAATAATTTTTTGCGTAAGATGAATAATAACGGACTGAAGTGGGTGTGATTTTAGCTTTAAATAAGGTAATAAATTTTGTCCCCTTAAGCCAAATTACCTCATCTTTTTTCATTTTTAAACTAACTGAAATACGTTGTTTTAGTTTTCCATTATTAAAACTTGCTTTCAGCTTTGCTTCAATTGATGTCTTATCAAAATTTGAAGCCATATGTTTTCTCGCTACTTTTCTAGCCGACATTTTCTTGATCACAATGGGTGTAATCATTAGATTTTGTTTTGCCTTACAAGAAGCAAATACAATCACAAAAACTACAAAATATTTCACAAACTTCATCCTTACCCTTTATTTATTTTTGCCTTTTCAATAAATTTTTCTTCTTCTTTTCTATTTCCCAAGCCTCTGTGCGACAGCGCCATTTCTTTATAAAAATATAATTCTACATGATCATCAATCACAAAATCGATCCCATTGCTTAGAAACAATAACGCTTTTTTATGTTTCTTCATATGATTTAATGCTTTCCCTTTCATCAAATACACAAAAGGTTGAGCAGGAAAAAGTGCAATTCCCTCAGTAGAGTATTGAAGAAGCATTTCAGGCTTCTCTATATATGCTTCTAAAATTTGCTTTAAAATAGCATATGATTTATTTGTTTTAAATGCATCTTTTAGTGCGTCTACATTAGATTCTTTTTTAGCAACTACAAGAGTTACTTTTCTTTTTTCTAATTTTTTTTTTAATTTTTTATATTTAGAAGTAAGCGCATTGTCTTGTTCCATATCGTTCATCAAAGAAATCGCACTCTTAAAATCTTTATTCTGCAAATAAATATTTAAAAGAAACGCTCTTTCTTTTAAGTTAATATCAACTAATTTTTGCTGAACAATAATTGCTTCTGATAAAAACTTATCCTTTAAAAGAATCTGAACAAGATGTTTTAGCATCCATGTATTGTTAGGTTCTTTAAGTAAAGCTCTGTTTATATATTCTTTTGCCAATAGCATTTTATTGAGTTTAAAATAATTTTTTGAGAACTCAAAGTAAACAGTGGCATCATTTATTGAAACTTGATGACAACTTTCAAGATTTTCAATCGCTTTTTGATAATTTCCAATTGATTTTTCTGATAAAGCTTTGAAAAAAAAATGTTGAAATTTCAGGCCTTTTTCTTCCAATGAATCTTTAGTCAAAGGAATGCTATCCTGACAAAATGAGTGCAAAGAAAAAAAAGAAAAGAAAAAAGAAAAGAGAATTAATTTGTAGTTGTAAACACTTCTCTTTTCTATTGATTTTTTTTTCTCTATTCTATTCGTCATTTATATTAATTCGGTATAATCTCCAATGCTAACAGATGTATACAAGCCATTATATTTTGCATGACTTCCAATCATAGCATTGTCTAAATCTGCATTAAAAATCTCAACATTAGATTGAATTAAAGAATTTACAATTTTAGAGTTTTCTACAATGCTATTCTCTCCAATAGAAACATAGGGGCCTATTTTTGTGTTTTTAAGAACTACGTTTTGACCAACAAAACAGGGTTGAATAATTTCAGAATTCTCTAAAACTACATCATGAGAAACTAAATTGTTACCGGCTTTATCTTCAAAACCTAAAACTTGTTTGTTCGTGTCTACTGTTGGATCCTTTTTACCACAATCCATCCAAGCATTTACAGTACCAGGTACAAATTTTGCGCCTTGTAGTTTTAAAGACTCTAATACATTAGTTAATTGATATTCATTATTTTCTTTTAAATCATTATCAATTAAATACTGAATTTCTTCACGCACTTTATTTCCATCTTTAAAATAATAAATTCCAATAATTGCCAGATCAGAAACATAATCTTTAGGCTTTTCTACAAAATCAGTTATAAAACCCTCATTTAACTTAACAACTCCAAAAGCACTTGGGTCTTTAACTTGTTTCACCCAGATTGCACCATCTGCATTTGCATCTAATTTAAAATCTGCTTTAAATAAAGTGTCTGCAAAAGCAACAACACAAGGTCCGCTTAAAGAGTCTTTTGCACAATATATAGCATGTGCGGTACCTAAAGCTTCTTCTTGAACATAAACAGTACCCTTCGCTCCAAGTTCTTCAGCAATTTTAATTAATTTCTCTGAGGTGTTTTCAGGAAATCCTTTTGCAATAGGACCAATAATAAATGCTATCTCCTCTATTTTTTGATTTACAACAGACGTAATGTCTTCTACTAGGCGTTGTACAATTGGTTTTCCTGCAATAACCGTTAGAGGCTTAGGAACTGTTAGTGTGTGGGGTCTTAAACGAGATCCAATGCCTGCCATGGGTACTATTATCTTCATATTTTTTTTATCAATATTTACAACGCAATATAGCACTAATTAAGAAATTCATGAAATTGAACTTTATAAAAGTCATTTATATATTTACAGTTTCTAATCTAATATATCATTAGTTTCAGTGATATAAAAATTTCACTGTTTTCAGTTATTGACAGGTATTATTAATTGTTTTAATTTTACTGTGAGAGAAGTGCCATTTAATTTTTATCCCCAGACAAAGTTTTCCTAAAAATTAAATGATTTAAAAACCCAAGTTAACACTTGGGTTTTTTGTTTCTTTGCAAAAAACAAAACTTGTGAATTATTTATCTGTAGAAAATATTTCTAAATCTTATGGTGAACGGATCTTATTTGAAGACATCTCTTTTGGAATTAACAAAGATCAGAAAGTTGCTTTTGTGGCTAAAAATGGAAGTGGAAAAACATCTATTTTAAATATCATTGCCGGATTAGATATTCCTGATTCTGGCCAAGTTGTTTGCCGAAAAGGAATTTCTATTGCATATTTAGCTCAAAAAGACGACATCGACCCTAAGCTTACCATTGAAGAAACCATTTTCGCCACAGATAATAAAATTCTTTCAATTGTCAATCAATATGAGAGTGCCTTAAAAAAACCTGAAGATACAGACGCATATCAAGCTGCTTTTGAATTAATGGAGCAATATAATGCATGGGATTTTGAAACACAATACAGACAAATTTTATCTAAATTAAAATTAGAAGACCTAACACTAAAAGTAGGATCTCTTTCGGGAGGCCAAAAAAAAAGACTCTCTTTGGCCATTGTTTTAATTAACAAACCAGATTTATTAATTTTAGATGAACCAACCAATCATTTAGATTTAGAAATGATAGAATGGTTAGAAGCCTTCTTTGCAAAAGAAAAGATTACCCTATTTATGGTAACACACGATCGTTACTTTTTAGAGCGTGTGTGTAATGAAATTTTAGAATTAGATGAAGGCAAAATCTATAAATACAAAGGAAATTATTCTTACTATCTACAAAATAAAGAAGAACGTTTAGCTTTAGAAGCAACAAATTTAGGAAAGGCTAAAAGTTTATTTAAAAAGGAATTAGAATGGATGCGAAAGCAACCAAAAGCGAGAACTACAAAATCGAAATCTAGAACAGATGATTTTTACCAAATTAAAGAGAAAGCACATCAACGAAGAAAAGACCATCAAGTTCAATTAGAAATAAATATGGAGCGTTTAGGGAGTAAAATTCTTGAACTCCATAAAGTGTCTAAATCTTTTGGTGACAAGAAGATATTAGATGGTTTTGATTACGTTTTTAAACGTGGAGAACGTGTGGGTATTATTGGTAAAAACGGAACTGGGAAATCTTCATTTTTAAATATTATTACCCAAAAAGCACCTTTAGATGCGGGTAAAGTTATTTTGGGTGAAACTGTAAAATATGGCTATTATACACAAGCCGGAATTGAAATTAAAGAAGGTCAGAAAGTAATTGAAGTTGTAAAAGAATTTGGAGAATTTATTCCGCTTTCTAAAGGAAGAAAAATTTCTGCATCACAATTATTAGAACGCTTTTTATTTGACAAAAAGAAACAATATGATTTTGTTGAGAAACTCTCTGGGGGAGAACAAAAGAGATTGTATTTGTGTGCTGTTTTAATTCAGAATCCTAATTTCTTAATTTTAGATGAACCTACTAACGATTTAGATGTTGTTACCCTAAATGTGCTTGAAAACTTCTTATTAGATTATCCAGGAAACCTATTGGTTGTATCCCATGATCGCTATTTTATGGATAAAATTGTAGATGCATTATTTGTTTTTAGAGGGGAAGGAGTTGTAGAAAATTTCCCTGGAAATTACTCTGACTTTAGAGCGTATGACGTTTCCGCTCCAAAAGAAATAAAGAAAGAAAAAACAATTGAGAAAATTGAGAAAAAGAACCTGAAAAATGCTTTAAGTTTTAATGAAAAAAGAGAATTTGGCTCATTAGAAGGAGATATCGAAAAGCTTCAAAAAAGAAAAGCAACAATTGAAGCTCAGTTTTTAAATGTTGAAATTGAAGCTGATGATATTGAAAAAAAATCTAAAGAATTGCAAGAAACGATCACTAACTTAGAACAAAAAGAGGAACGTTGGTTTGAGCTTTCTATGAAATTAGAAGGTTAATTTACACCTACTATATCTTTTTCTTTTATCAATTCTTGATTGTTAAATCGCAATAAAATTTGTGCAACAGCGATGGTATCTTTTTCGCAATAGCTTACAATTCGTTGTATGTTTTTTTCCTTGTAATAAATGCATGCAACTTCGCTGCCATCGATATCATCTTTTGGAGATGGAATGCCTAAAATAGCCGTTAGTAGTTTCAAAGACGTATAATGTTTGTAATCTCCAAATTTCCACATCTCTAAAGTATCTAAATGTGGTACTTCCCATGGTTTTTTTCCAAATAGATTTAATTTATTTGGCAATTCTATTTGATGTATAATCATTCTTCTTGCTATAAAAGGGAAATCGAACTCTTTTCCGTTGTGTGCACATAAAACATGGCTCTTTTTCGTAAAATGTGTTTCTAACAATACTTTAAAGTCCGTTAAAATCTTACATTCATCATCACCAAAAAAAGAAGTTAAGCGCAATTGTTTTTTATTTTGAATATCTGTAAAATTACCAACCGAAATACAGATAATTTTTCCAAATTCTGCCCAAATACCAGCACGTTCATAAAACTCCTCTGCTGTATGTTCTTCTTTACGTTGGTAGTGTGTTTTCTTTTCAAAAAGAGCTTGGGTTTCTTTCGATAGAAGTCCCCAGTTTTCTTCTTGAGGAACTGTTTCTATATCTAAAAATAGAATATCATTTAGTTTTACAGACAAATTCATCACAATAGGGTTTTCTTTTTCAGTTTAAATGTACGAAAAAAGCTCCGAATATATCCGGAGCTATTATAGTACATAAATTTTATACTGTTTTATCTGATTACCAACTTCTTAGTAGCCGTTTTACCTTCTTCTGTAACTTTAAGAATATACATTCCTGCGTTAATTGAAGAAACATCAATATCTTTCTTTATTCCTGAAAAACTTGATGAAAGTACTTTTTTACCTAAAAGATTAAAAACAGCAAACTCTTTTTTACTACTGCTGTTGCTAGTAATTGTAAATGTATTATTTGTAACAGGGTTTGGATAGGTTGCAAAACCTTTTATTGAATTTCTATTTACTGAAAGTGAAGTGTTTTCATAAGTTCCAATTGGAAAAGGAGTTGTTGCTGTTGCGTTATTTGTTCCTCCTCCTAATCCACCAACTCCACTATAATTCCAATTTGCAGAATTAAAAGTAGTTCCTTCTGGACCTGTATTAGGTTTTCTATAAGCCCAACCATCTAAATAGTCATAAGCTTCGTTAGAAAAATCATTATCTACATCGCCATAAACATCAATTATTTGACCACTTTCATATAGTTCTATAGCATCATCTCCATTAATACCCATTGATCCTGAAGTGTGTGTTGGAGATATCCCAAAGAATACATTAAAATTAGTAGCTTCTGTAGCAACGTATATAAAAGTTCCCGCAGTAGCTGAGCCAGCAGGAAAAGAAAACTCAATATTCCCCGCGGTAGAACCACCACCATTACTTACTGAACTCACACCAAATAAGGTTAAATCTGCTATGTCTTTTAAAACATAAATTTCTACACCTTTTGGTGTTCCTCCTGATAATGAGCCATCATAAACTCCAGTAATTACCATACTATTTGTTGGTACTCCATAAACAATTCCGTTAACAGTAATAGTTTCATCTGTAACACCTGTAGAGGATATTGTAATATCTCCTGTGTAACTACCAGCTGATAACTCCCCTTTTAAACGAACATAAATAGTTGTTGAAGGAATAGTACCCAAACTAGGAGTAATATTTACAGAACTTCCAAATCCAGTTCCTGTAGCTAAAGAAATTTCATAGTTTATTGGAGCAGTAGCTACGATATCAGTTGTTAAAAATAACCCTTCTACTGTAAAAGAATCTT
>Ga0209092_10000029_pt1 | contig 114923 bp, 101 predicted proteins | sample FraStrMetagenome_FD_187446 | JGI IMG/M metagenome (GOLD analysis project Ga0209092, IMG submission 187446) | Marine eukaryotic phytoplankton communities from Arctic Ocean - Fram Strait ARC3M Metagenome (SPAdes) (version 2) | ecosystem: Environmental > Aquatic > Marine > Oceanic | place: Fram... | reverse complement strand
ACGGCGGCGATGCGGGTGGTGAACTGCTCTATCAAGGTGCAGTCGAAGGCATTAAACAGACAAAGGCTAGCGTGACCGCTCCATTCCTAAAAGATTGTTAAAAGTGACTGGCGTATGGCTAAACCTGCCCCCAAAGGAACCAACTAATAAATTGGAATAGGCAGTTTCTTCAAACACTCTCCTATCCATAATGACCACATCCAACGTAAACTCTCTCGATCTCAGTAAAGAATTCCCCCGCAGCCCGCGCGCGACACTAGCTGGCTACGTCATCGCAGCGCGCACACTCGACAAGTGCCGAGCGGTGATCGCTGGGACTGCAGGTGAGTATCACTTCGATTGCCCACTCGACCAACTATTCCTCACTTTTACCGGAATCACTGCGGAGAACTTCAAAGCTTTTGTGGCTACAGGCGCTGATAATGCCGCTGTAGCCGAGTGGATCCAAGCCACCGCGATTGATCACACACAGGAGGCACTGGTACAATGGAACAACGATCTACGCAGCAAGCGGATCAGTGAGATGCCGATCGAGCTTCAGCTGTTTCTCGAAGGCTACGTCGCAGAGTTCATTCCATCCGACAAAATCGTTTACACCTGGTTCGACGTCTACGACATCGAAGAGCAACGTATCTAATGTTCGCAGGCAGGTTGCGTGGTGGCGTCTGCCGAAATCCGGCGGAACATCCAGTATTTTCCGCGATTCGGAGAGTTTCTTAAATTCTCTGAAAATAAGGATTGATCTTCGCGCTCAGCCCGCTTTCTTCCTCGGTATTGGTATGGAGAAGTGGCTGAGTGGCCGAAAGCGCTTCTTTGCTAAAGAAGTGAACCTCAAAAGGGTTCCATGGGTTCAAATCCCATCTTCTCCGCCATCTTTTAAAACCCGCGAAACACTCGCGGGTTTTTTTGTATGCTCACCTAGGCGTGATGATCACGATATCGCCAATTAGGGCATTCAGCACGGATGTGGCAGAACCGCGAAAGCGCCCCTCAGCAAGCACACGAGGTATTCTTTGTTCTAAAAACCAGACAACTCAGGACTTTTAAATGGTTCTTCGTCGATCAGAGGGAAAGGCATTGATGTATGCTGACGGCGGCGAATTTGCTTCTGGCTCTTGGGAGGGATGACCTCCGTGTCGTCCGGTACCGATGCGGGAGACGCTGACATGACTACCAGCTTATCGAGAATCTTTGATTTTTATGTAATTTCTAAACTGCACGCGGTCGACACGGAGGTCGACCCTCCCCAACAAAATAGCCGCCACATTAGGCTCAGAGTGGTGCTTCCCCGGTAAATGACGATGAACCTTTTAAAAGCCCCAATATTCCCTAAATCCGAAGAGTCGCAGCAGCCAAACAATGGCAACCATGACCTGCGTAGTCAGCTAATGAAACTGCTAACGCAGGCAGCGTCATCAACTAGATGCAAGCGACTTAAAAACCACGCGTAGCGAAAATAAACCAGTTGATCGACACTCAGGAATCATCGCCGCCACCAGCGGCTCGAACGGGCACTGCTGTATCAGAGCGATTTTGCCGAAACTGAAAGCGATTGATCTCGCGCAGCGAAAGAGTCTCTCCTGTCTCCGCAAAACTCTTCGATTTCTGCAGCATTCCTTCATACATACGTTTATTCTCGATTTTCTTTATAGTCGAATTTGTGCTAATCTGGGCCTGACGCTCAAGCTCGGCTAAGCGTCCATTCCACTTGGAAATATCCATCGTTTTAGTGTCAAATTCGACAATTTCAGACTTAAAGCGCTTTTTATCTTTAGATTCTGTTAGCGAAATATTCGATTTTTTCGAGCCGAGTGAGGAATAATGTGAGTCCCATTGCTTAAAGGGAAACGACTTCTGCATCAGATCAGACTTCTGATGCCCCGACCAAGATTTCTGTTCGAAGCGCTTTTGCGACAGATTTTTTTCCTGCTTATTATATGCATCCACTGCCGAGGTCTCGCCACGTAAGCATGCGACGGTCATGACAAATGCTAGGGCGATAAAAAAAATCAATGTGGCTCGAATGGACATATGGGAAACTCAGTGAATAAAGAATACTGCTTAAAATATCAAGCTAATCTGTCCAATCGTACGATTTGAATCAGCGCGACTCGGCGCTTTGCAATATTGACTGACTGTAAACGAACCTTCTAAATCCGCGGTTTTCTATAACATGGCAACACAGACCACAGACTACGACTTTTCCGCAATCGAGCCAAAATGGCAGGATTTCTGGGAGCACAACGCAACTTACAACGCGAAGGACTTTGAGGACAAACCGACCTTCTACATCCTCGATATGTTCCCCTACCCCTCCGGCGCGGGCTTACATATTGGTCACCCCGAAGGCTACACCGCCAGTGATGCGCTGAAGCGCTACAAAAAAGCCAAGGGCTTTAACGTGCTCCACCCGATGGGCTGGGACGCCTTCGGCCTGCCGACTGAGCAATATGCGATCAAGACTGGTCGGCACCCTCGTGACACCACCAAGCAAAACGTTGCGCATTTTAAGACACAGCTCCGCCAGCTCGGATTTGCTTATGATTGGTCGCGCGAGGTCAACACCACCGATCCCGGCTACTATAAGTGGACACAGTGGATCTTTTTGCACCTGTTCAAAAAGGGTCTCGCCTACGTCGATGAGAAGCCCGTCTGGTTTTGCCCCGAGCTCGGCACTGTGCTGGCCAATGAAGAAGTGCTCAACACCGCCGAAGGCCCCCGCTCAGAACGGGGCAGCTTCCCAGTGGAGCGACGGCCGATCCGCCAATGGGTGCTTCGTATCACCGAATATGGCGACAAACTTATCGCGGGCCTGAAAGACCTTGACTGGCCCGACTCCACCAAACGCCTGCAAGAAAACTGGATCGGCCGCAGCGAAGGCGCCGAAATCACTTTCGACATCGCAGGCCACGATGCAGACCTTAGCGTCTTCACCACCCGCCCAGATACACTTTTCGGCGCGACCTATATGGTGATCTCGCCAGAGCATCCGCTGCTATCACAAATTACCACAGCCGAGCAGAGCGACGCCGTATACGCCTACGCTGAAAAAGCGAAAAGCAAATCCGATCTGGAGCGCGCCGAACTGAGTAAAGAAAAGACTGGCGTCTGGACCGGTGCGATGGCGATCAATCCGGTCAGCGGCAAAGAAATCCCGATCTGGGTGGCCGACTACGTGCTAATGACTTATGGCACAGGAGCCATCATGGCCGTGCCAGCGCACGACACCCGCGACTTTGAATTTGCCAAAGAATTCGACCTCGAAATCGTGCAAGTCATCGACGACAACGGCCACGCCGAGAAAGATGCCGCTGGTGGATTGACTGAAGCCTACACTGGTCCGGGCGATTTAATTAACTCAGGCGAGCAAAGCGGTAAAGACTCCGAAAGTGCGAAGCAGGCGGTAATCGCTCAACTCGCCGCGGAGCAACGCGGCGAAGCGACGGTCAACTTTAAGCTGCGCGACTGGCTCTTTTCACGCCAACGTTACTGGGGCGAGCCCTTTCCGATCGTGTGGGTCAGCGAAGCCGATTATGCGAAAGTGGACGACTCGCTTAAATCGGTCGAGCGCCCCGTCAGCTGCCAGATTGATGGTCAACTACGCTTTGCCGTTGCCCTGCCCGAGAGTGCACTGCCTTTGGCATTGCCAGAAGTGGAGAGCTACACACCGTCGCCCGATGGTCAGAGCCCACTGTCGAAAGCCGAGGAATGGCTACACCTCTATATCGATCCAAAAACTGGAGCCACTTCCAGCGCGCCGGTCGAAGGATGGGTACAAGGCTCACGCGAGACCAACACCATGCCACAATGGGCTGGTTCGTGCTGGTATTACCTGCGCTACGTGGATCCGAAAAATACCGACACACTGATCGCCCCAGAGAAAGAAAAATATTGGGGCTATCCGGACCTGTATATTGGCGGCGCGGAACACGCGGTGCTACACTTGCTTTATGCTCGTTTCTGGCACCACGTGCTTTACGACCTTGGCGTAGTGAGCGATCCGGAGCCGTTTAAAAAGCTCTTCCACCAAGGCATCATCCTCGGCGAAGACGGCGAAAAGATGTCGAAAAGTCGCGGCAACGTAGTCAGCCCAGAGAGTATTGTGGTCAACTACGGAGCCGACGCCTTACGCCTTTACCTGATGTTCCTCGGCCCACTTGAAGCGATGAAACCATGGAATACCAAGGGCATCGAAGGCATCGCCCGCTTCCTGCGTAAGGCATGGCGCCTCGTCGTAGCCGAGGACGGCACACGCCAAGCCACGATTGGAACGACCGAGCAACTGGACGCCGACACGGATCGCATACTGCACGCCACGATCAAAAAAGTCAGCGAAGACTACGAGGCGCTCGGCTTTAACACCGCGATTTCGCAAATGATGATTTGCGTCAATCAGCTCGGCAAAGCCGACGCACTCACGCTCGACGCAGTCGAATCCTTGATCAAACTACTCGCACCACTCGCGCCGCATATCGCCGAAGAGCTCTGGCGATTCCTCGGCCATACAGGCAGCATCGCGGATGCAGGGTGGCCAGTATTTGACGAAAGTAAATTGAAGGAAGACAGCATTAAAATTATCTTCCAAGTGAATGGTAAATACCGTGGCGATGCCCAGCTCCCTGCCGACGTCTGCAAAGACGACGCCATCGCAACAGCCAAGGCACACGAAAGGATTCGCGCTCACATTGACGGCAAAGTCATCAAACGCGAAATCTACGTACCAGGCAAAATCGTCAACATCGTAGCTGTTTAATGTATATCGAATCTAAGCCGTGCTGGAAAACTCTCTGCTGCCTCGTCGCTGCAGGATTTTTTCTGGGTGGGGTGGTCGAATCGAATGCCGAGGACATGGCCGAAGGCATCGCAGTCGCCACCAGTATCAAGGGCAGCGTACAGATTGAAGATGCCGAATCACACAGCACACAGCCAAAGCTACACGACACGCTAATTCTGAATGCCTGCACCGTCGAAACTGGCAAGAACGCTCATATCTTTCTGGCACTCTCCAATGGCATGGGTATCGGCATCGGCGAAAACTCTGCAGTTCGATTCGAAACCTTCATCCAAAAACCATTCACCGAAAAGAGCGAACGTCTCTCCTACGAGCCATCTAAATCGATCCTCTCGGTGCGGCTAATTAATGGGGACCTTGCAGTCGTTAGTAATAATCTTTCACCGCTGTCAGCAGCGCGTGTGTTTCTGCCGACTGGGGAATTACAAATACACTCGGCTACATGCATTATTCAGTACAACGATATGGGCGCCCAGATCACCGCTTACTCAGGCCTGCTTACCTATAAATACCCAGATCGGAAGCAACGAGAATTAATCATCGAGCCGCAAAGCATTCGCATTAGTCCACAAAGTGCCATGCTCGGTGAAGTCACTGAAAGCATGACACTCAGCTCACTGCCCAAAGCAGTTGAACAATTAGCACAAGCCACTCAACATGCCAGTAAACGGGTCTTCTTTAAAGCAGGTCACAATGGCCATCCACCTCGACCTGTTCTGATTGCATCGCCCGGCCACCTGGACCAGCCTGTTAGCCGTCCTTACGAGTTCAACAAATAGTCACCTGCTATGAGCCCCCCCCTGCCCCGATCGCAATTCTTACCAGATACCTTTGACCAGCGCCCCATCGGCTTAATTGCGGGCAAAGGTCGATACCCAGTACTGACGGCCAAACGTATTCGTGCCGCTGGTTTGCCGCTGCGCATCGTGTCCTTTGCAGGAGAGACGGAGCCAGCATTGATCGACTCAATCCCGGCAAACGAACACATCCAAATCAAAGTCGGGCAGCTCGGAAAACTACTCAAATCGCTAAAGAAACTCGATTGTGGCTATGCGCTCATGGCTGGACAAATCACACCGCGACGCCTGTTCCACGGACTACATCCGGACCTAAAAGCCCTAAAGATCCTGAATAGCCTAAAGATCAAAAATGCCGAGACCATCTTCGGTGCGATTGCCTGCGAAATCGAAGCGATTGATATCTCCATGCTCGACGCCCGCTCATTTCTGGATGATCAACTCGCGACCGAAGGCTTAATGACTGCAGGCAAATTAAAGGCAGGGTTAACGGATATCGCGCACGGCATTAGTATCGCCAAAGGCATGGCAGATCTCGACGTCGGCCAAGGTGTTGTCGTGCGACATGGCACGGTACTGGCAGTCGAGGCTTACGAAGGGACCGACCCTATGCTGCGCCGCGCAGGCACATTTAAAACCGATGATCTTATTTTTGTGAAGACCGTAAAACGGGGGCAAGACTATCGCTTTGACGTACCAGTCTTTGGCCACCGCACCCTGGACGTGATGTATGAGTCGGGCATTCGCACCGCTGTATTGGAAAGTGGCAGTGTCCTGATTCTTGATAAAGCGAGTATTTTAGAAAAAGCCCATTCACTCAAAATCGAACTCCTGGGCTTCTCTGAGGACAACGAGTTCACCGTCGAAAATTAATTTACGCTTTATAAAAACTCTTTTTTGCATAGCTTAAACATTATGCCTTTAAAACGATACAAGCAATCGCGCTCTGACCGAGCCGCATATACGCTGATCGAAATCGCAGTGGTGGTCACTATTATTGGCATCTTATCAGCCATGGCTGTTCCTTATTTCAAACGAGTCAAAGAAAGTTCAATCATCAGCACGTTGGAGAACGACCTACGCATATTTTCTCAAGAGTTTATGCAATACGAGCTCAACTTCGGAACCTATCCCGACACACAAAGCACCCCTGGTGCCTATCCTAGTGGTATGGAAGACCGCATTAGCAACGCATGGACCCTGCCATCTGTTATCGGTGGCACCTATCGCTGGGTCTACAATGGTGGTGGTAACAACAATGGCAACGGCAACAACGGCAGCGGCAATTCATATGCGTATATCGAAATCACCGGCATCTCGACTGAGATGCTGCGCATCGACCCAAGTCGCCTATCCGAAATTGACGATGATATAGATGATGGCAATACTGGGACTGGCAATTTGCAGATGGCAGGGCTGAGTATTCGCTACTACCTCGAGCAATAGTCCATTGATCGGACAGTTACTGATTCTGCTGCAAATTTCCGATATTATCGAGTGCTCCAAAGTGTCGACGAAACAGGATACCGTTCAGCAACATGCGATCTTCCTCCTTGGGTAGCAGTAGATAAAATTCGCCTGCCACTAATGCGGGCTTATCTCCTTGAGAGCCTAGACGCAGCGGTAGTGATTCAACCTGTTTCAGCGTGAACCCCTCAAGCACTGCAGATCGCCACATTTCGTATAATTTAAACTGCCCCCCGCCCGTCAGCTCGATGACTTTTCCACCTTCTTGGTAGTCTTCCATATAAAGCCCCGAATAAGCACGAATGCTTTCACCTGCGATTGCCCCTGGGGTAAAGTCAAACACGGGCACTAAGTTAGGAGCAGCCGTCAACTGTTTCCACGTTGAAATGACGGTGTTGCTCAATACCGCCAACAACACGATCAACAACACGACTAACAAGTGCCCTCGCACACGAGGCCCGAACCACGATCGACGCGACTTATTATCCGCCAACTCGGCTTCCTCGAGAATCGTCGCAGCGTCAGACTGTAGCACACTCTCAAATGACGAACCTTTCAGCAACTGCATGACCCCAACTGCCACGACCTTAATATTCGACCGATTCAGTGCATTCGGGTCGGTATAATAGAGTTGTCCGCCGATCACTGTAATCGTCGCTCGAATACTCCCAGCCACCACAGTTATGATTGGATACTCATGCGACGGATGTTGAGAGCTGGTTATTGCCACGCGATTCAACAAGATGATCAAGTCATCATCGTCCTCAAGCAAAGACGACCATGTGCCTATCGGCAATGGCACGACACTATAATCAGCGTTAATATGACTGAGGTGAACTTGATAGGGCATGACTGAGAGATATTTAGCACAGTTAGACATGAGACAAACTCAACACTATAACTGCTCTGGCGCTCAAATTGACTTCGACATGCGACCGGAACTCCCCAAGGTGCAGAACTCGCCCCATGCGATCGCCGCAATATTACACTTTACATATCATCATATCACCATACGTTGATTCGTTAAAATGAAGCCACTTTCGATCAAACACCGCCTAGCAACCAACAATCCACTCTTTTCGGTTGAATTTTTTCCGCCAAAATCGGACGATACAGCACAGCAACTACTTCGCACCGCAGAGCACATTCAGGCCTACAACCCTGACTTCGTCTCGATCACTTATGGCGCTGGCGGCAGTACACGCAGCCGCACCTTGAACTACGCCCGTAAGCTTCACGAAGACTATGGCTACGCCGTGATGCCCCACCTCACTTGTGTTGGGCACTCGCGCGAGGAATTGAAACAGACCATTGCCGAATTCAAATCAGCAGGCCTCAAGCAAATCATGGCGCTGCGCGGTGATCCACCCAAAGGCGAAACCAACTTCACACCACATCCAGACGGACTCAGATACGCCAACGAGCTGGTGCAACTGATTCGCGAAGTGTACCCAGAATGCGACTTGGGCGTCGCGGGCTACCCCGAAAAGCACCCCGAAGCCCCTTCACTAGAAATCGACCTACTCAATCTGAAACGCAAAGTCGATGCCGGCGCGACTTTTGTCACCACGCAATTATTCTTCGATAACAATGCCTATTTCGAATTCGTCGACAATTGCCGTGGTGCAGGGATTACCGTTCCGATACTGCCCGGCCTGATGTCCGTCACCTCCTACAAACAAGCACTGCGCTTCTGTGAGATGTGTGGCACCAGCATCCCCACAGCCCTCAACGAACAACTTATCGCCGCGGGCGATGACAAGGCTGCAGTCGAAGCGATCGGAATTGAGTGGAGCTACCAGCAAGCTCACGAATTATTGAAACGAGGTGCCCCAGGGATTCACCTCTACATTCTCAACCGTTCCGGCCCCGCCATTGCTCTGATGAAAAAACTACAAAGCGTTGGATTTTATAAATAAGTGATTAGTTCATCACTGATGAGTTGTTTGATTTCAGATTCAATCTAACCGCAACCCTCAACAACAACGTCGATACCATGGCCAAACCAACTAATTTACAACTCATTGGCAGTGAACTCTGCATTCTCTGGCAAGACGGCAGCGAGAGCTACTTCCCCGCTGATTTTTTGCGCCAACACTCGCCCAGTGCGCAAAACATCGGCGAGAAAGACATCTTCGGTAATCAATATGGCGGCGATGGCCCAAAGAAATTCCCTGGTGTTACGATTCAAGGATGGGACTTCCAAGGGAACTATGGCGTCAGCCCATGGTTCAGTGATGGCCATAAGAGCGGTATATTTAGCTGGGAATACTTTAAAAGCCTCGAAGCTAAACTGCCACAGAGCTAATTCGTAGCAGCTAGAAGGTGCTCTGATGATTCAATCCACTGCCTTCGCAGCACTGAGCGGGACTCCATTGTTGCCCTAAATTAAGCGTCATTAAGCGGACCCGAGCAGCGGCTCTGGATCTACGACTGAAGCCGCTGGATACAGTCTGTCCAAAAAAATCGCCCTTGTCGCTGCCACCAAACTCATGGTTTAGTCTTCAACATGGCAAAACGCATTAAAGGTAGACTGATTGGCACGTTCGTCGTGCTGGCGGCCCTCATCACGGCGGGCATTTTAGGAATGAGCTTTTATCATGCCACCGCAAGCATCCATGAACTACTGACAGAGAACCACCAGCTCAACAAAGCGGTGCGTAATCTCACTCATGAAGAGCAAATCGGCTATGCGATTCTAGAATCACAAACGCGCAACGACTTGGGCGAATTAGAAAGCGTGGTGCGCTTCGTGCAAACCGCGGCCAATGCCCCCAAGACGCTAGTCTCGGAGCAGCGCTTCACCGTCAACGGCGACGTCATTCACTTCGATGCCTTGATCGTTAAGTTCACCAACGAATACGTGCAGGACGGCACCGAGCGCGCCCTGTATTTATGGCGACGCATCTATGCCGAAACGAGCACGCCGGCCAATGGCGAAGCGATCGAGATCGCCGGCACTGCACCGGAGCGCTACCACGCGATCACCGAATCCCTCCATTTGAAGAATCGGGATATCTTTTGGAAAGCTATTTGGGAGCTCGCTAACGACCCCACTCGCCTCAGCGACTACGGCGTACAAGCCGTATTTGGCAATGCCATCTACATTCGCATGCAACCTGGCAAGGTTTACCTATTTAAGATCAGCGCCACCGGGCAAATCTACCCAGAGACCGTGGATACGTATTAATAATTAGCTGAAAACATCCGATTTACAACACGACTAGACATGAACAAAGTAACGAAACTACTCAGCCACAAAGCCTTACGTTTCCTCTTTGATAAGCATGCGCTTAAATATCGAGCCGCCAAGGAGGCTGTGCAATGGGAACGCGAAGGCTACAATTATCGAGACCTTTGGCGCCATCATTCCTTATTTATAAAAGAGACAAACAGTATCTACGTCGCCATATCGAAGTCGGCAAATAGTAGCGTGCGCCGTGCGTTAAGTGACTGCTCATTCAAAGAGGCTTTTGATCGAAAACGCAACAAGGAGCATGGGATCTACCAACTACAACACATCAAAAAGTCACTTTCGGATATAGTCACCGAGCAAGTGCCATGTATTACAGTCGTCCGTAACCCCGTTGATCGGTTTTGGTCTGCATATCAAAATAAAATAATCCAACACAAACACTATGGACTAGCTGCAGAGGTCGCAGCATTTCATGGAAGAAGCATTCAAGACATCGATGATATCCCTCCAGAAATGGTACTCGATTACATCGAGCAAACCCCCACCCATCTAATCGAAGAACACTTACGACCTCAGTGGGCCTGTTGCGGCTTTGGAAGATTGACGTTTAAAATGATCGCGCGCGTCGAAAGCCTGAAAAAAGACCTCCAAATCGCAACCGATCAAGGCTGGTTTCCACAAATAGCAGTCGATCGAATAAAGATTTCGAACCCATCGAATCAGTGTATCAATACAGCGGTCAAACAATCACTGAACAGCCGAGTCCAAGCGTGCTATGCGAAAGACTATGAGTCATTTGAATACTGAATCAGGTTGTCGGAAATGTATTCGAGGTTCAAGCGTCTCCTATACAATCACACTTTCCAGATAATGGGTCACAACTTTACTGGTTGATCTAGAATTAAACAGCAAATCGCAAAATTACGCCTATCTGGCCGCAATTATTTAGGTGGCGCAACAGGGCGCACATTACCTGCGAAAATACGTTGATAAATTTCGCTCTTTGGCGGCTTAACCTGCTTGATATCGAAATTATTATCCTGCACGTGATACGGGCCATAACGATAACTGGCGGCCAGCAACGGGTAGCTGAAGGAATCACGCGACTTCAAGTAGTCGCGACAATAGACTAAATAATCGATCGCGACTCGAATACTGGTTTGCCACTCCCATGCTAAACGATAGGACTCATTCGTCACTTCGTTCCACGCCGGACGTGTGATCTGCATCATGCCACGTGCGACGGAACTGCGTGCCTTGGGATTCAACCCACTCTCGGCCCAAGCCAAGGCATAGACAAACTCCGGATCCAAGTCTGCCTGGGTGGAAAGCTCATACACCACAGACCATACAGCAGCAGGTGACACCTGCTCTCGAGGTGGACTGTATTTCTGCGTGAGGAATATTGCCAACACCCCCATCGCCACACCGAGGACCACCGCGAGCCGAAGAATCAGACGCTCGTCACGATGGTAATGATGGTCCATCTGCATATAGCAGAGTAAAGCATACCTCACTAAAACTAACAAACCAAAGAATAACTTATACTTATATCTCTAGGCGGTGAATCAGCATGCTTATTGCAGGGTCAGTCGCCGTGCTTAGCTCATCGAAAGCAGCGATGCAGCAATTCGGACATATGAAGTCGTCTCTGCTGATTGGCGAGACTCCCCTAAAATCTATCGCCGAAAGCGGCGGTCTGCTAATGAACTGCGCGTGGCCTCCAGTGCGGGCACCTTACTGACATTGCGCCCAGGCCGAAAGCCCATGACTTGATCAAAGGCCTCTGGCAATTCAGACTCGGCCTTAAAATCATGCATCTTGCCTTGATAGGGGTAACGCATCGAAGTCTCACTAGAATGAAGCATCATCCGTTTTTCACCGGTTTCGATTGCCACTTCTTTATTGAAACCAAAGCTACCATAGGTCCGGTCTCCGACAATCGGATGACGATGATTCTTACATTGCACACGAAGTTGATGCGTGCGCCCAGTTAGTGGCATCAATCGAAGCAGCGAGACCGGAAATCCGCCCGTCACGGTTTTGGCAACTTGATAACGGGTCTTTGCAGGTATGCTTTGCCCACCTTTAATTAGTTTTTTACCGCGATACACATCTTTCCTCAAATTATCACTCCAAGAACCTGCGGGCACCGAAGGCACACGTTTCACCAACGCATAGTAGACTTTTGTCACCTGATGATTGGAAAAACGCTGCTTGATCGTGGTGTTAATATCCTCGTTAAGCGCAAGTAGTATCACGCCTGATGTCGGCGAATCGAGACGATTAATCAGCCATGCTCGATGCTCCACCTCACCAACCTGCCATGTGTAAAACTCGCCAACGTAGTCGTAACTAGCCTGGAGCAACGAACGCATACTCTCCCCTTCTTTATTCGGATGCGACATCAGCCCCGCAGGCTTATCCAGCGCGACCAAACCATGCGGATTTGAAGTGATCAAGCGAACTCCAAGTCCGAGTGGTAGGTCACTGACTTGAGTTATCTGTTGGGGCGAAGTCATAAAGTAAAAAGGCAGATTGTGACGGCGTGCAACAAGAGCACAATATTTATTAGCGATAATGAAAGGCGACTTCCAGCGTGCGCTCTTGGCCAAAGACTGTAACCATCTCTTTGGTCCATGGGCGAAACGGAGAGCGCTTCGTAAGCGCGGTCTGACAGATCAAAGTAGCGATCTGACTGGCAGTACTATGCAACACCTCGACATCATGTATCACGCCATCTGCGGTAATACGGAAGCTAACTAGCACACGGGTAGACGTATCAATCGGTTGAAAAAACTCGATTTCTTGATACCATCCAGCCTGAAGCGCAGCGTAGAACTGTTGTTGATATTCCCCAAACTCGCTGAAGGTGGCATCGATCGCCAGTGCCCCACGACGACTGGCGGAGCCCTCTGAGCGCATCACGGGACCATGAATCAGATCTGGTGAGAGTGTCGGTCGTGGCCGTGGCATTGGCTGGGCATCAGGCGCACCACCACTGCCATTCCTCTGTTGTTGCTGGGTTGTTTGCGGCTGTGGCCGATAGAGGTTGATCGCTGCCTCAGGGTCTGGAATCTCAACGATCTCTTTGCCAGCGCCGAGCATCTCAAGGCTGCTACCAGGGCCATCGACGGTGATCGGCTGTTGTTGAATAAAGTCTGGAGCTGGCAGTGGCGCTACTGGCGGAGTCACCTGCGCTGCTGGCGCCCTATTCTCACCACCATCCGTGCCCTCGCCTTCGCCTAGCGACGCGGCGGGGACATATATACCGGGAGTCAGTGGTACTGCCGGTAGCATCGCACCTGGAATAATTTTTTGCGAGTGCTCCTCACCATCAACCTTGGGCGCATCAAGTAATGCTTCCTGGAGGCTTTGATCAGAGGCTTGTTGCGCGCGGAAGGAATATTGATCCTTACGATCTGGCTCATTTTCTGGCACCTCAGGGTTCGCCTCGACGAATTTAAGCTCATCAGCTGTGAGTGGTTCAGGCGCTAGCAATATAATTTCGAGCGGCTCATCTTGCAGATCAAGTGCAGCGCTGGACATCAGCAACTTATCCGGCACGACCACGAGCAGAGTGATGTGCAGCAGCAACGCAATCATTAGAGCTGCAGCGGACGACCACCATTGCTCCCGCCTCGCTTGTTTAAACGGATTTTCGAGCCGTAGTGTTGTAGATGCCTGAGCCAAAGTATATCTAGTCAATCAGCTTTACACTCGAAAATCAAAGCCGAGTTCAAATAGCCGCGCCTCGAGAGCTTGAATCGGTAGCCCCATCACATTTTCAACAGAACCTTCGACTGCCTCAACAATCATCTCACGCCCAGTCTGAATGCCATAGGCACCGGCCTTGTCGAGCGGGTCGACGCATTGAAAATAAGCAGTAATAGTCGCATCGTCCAAAGTCTTGAAATGCACTTGGCTGGCTTCGACAAAATCATCGCTCAGCCCACCAGCCTGCCATCGCAATGCGATTGACGTATACACAGTGTGTGGACGCCCGGAGAGCTGCTGCAGCATCGAACGCGCATCATCTAAATCGACCGGCTTATTCAGCACAATACCATCGAGCGCCACTGTGGTATCTGAACCAAGCACCAGTGCATCTGGAAAATCCGTCATCAAGGCATCTGCCTTCAATCCGGCATTGTGCAATACCATCTGAGCGGGACCATCGTCGGGTGAATTATACTCTTCGACATCGGCTGGACAAATTCGAAACTGTAGGCCAATGCGCTCGAGTAATTCACTGCGTCGAGGTGACGCCGAGGCGAGAATAAGTTGTAGTGGATGTGGGTCGGATCGATTCATGTGCTAAAGTGTACAGCCAAATTCCTGTTTCTTTGAGAAAGATCAATCCAAGACCGTTTCCACTGCTCCGATTGCCCGTGCATAAGCCAAGCGACTCACACCGTATAAATACGCGGTATTGAGATGACTGCGTTCGGCATCGGCGAGGCGCTGTTGCGCATCAATCAGTTCACGATTATCCGCCAAGCCCTCACGGTAACGAAGCTCAGCCTGCTCGACCTCGTCAAGTCCAAGGTCGATTTCTTTACCTGCCAGCCCCATCTGCTGATAACGTGAGTTCATATCAAACAACGCGGTTCTAAACTCACTCTCAATCCGTTTATCCAGCACCCGCATTTCGTAGCTCGCTTGGCGAGCCACTGCGGCAGCTTCGCGCTTTTCGGATTCGATCCGAAAACCATCAAAGATCGGCACCGAGGCGCGCACACCGACGAGCCATGCCTCATTATAATCACTGGAAAATGCTTCATCTGAATCATAGCCCCAATCGCCAAACAGCTCAACACTCGGCAAACGTTGCCACGATGCCGCCTTGCGCGCCAGCAAGGCTTGCTCGAGGCGCTTCTTCTGGCCGGCTAACTCTGGACGTGAAGCGATCAAAGCGCTTCCCCTAATTTTATAGTCCTCCATAGACGGGGGAGCTTTCAGCACATCTATAATCGAGCCATCCAACTTCAACTCGGAATCTAGATCCAAATCAAGCAACGCTTTTAAACGAAGTATAGATATCTCGGCATTTGTTTCGGCAATCAATAAGTCCCGATCATCTTCCAAGGCACGAGCTTTGGCACGTGTCACATCGATTTTAATACCAGCTCCAGCTGAGAGTTGGTCTTGAGCCAACTTTAACAAACGTTGACTACGCTCAATATTACCCTCGACGATTCTCTTTCGGTTTAAGTCTCGGATTTGTGTAATATAGAGCTGCACCGCTTGTTCCAGGATGTCTTGAACCGCCACTTCGTAATCCATTGTCGAGATTGCATGCTCTAACTCTGCAATCCGATAGCGTGCATATTTTTCGGCGTCAAACAGAGTTTGCGTCCCTTCGACTCTGGTCCCGAAGGAATTAAACGGCGGCGACTCAAAATCATCTCCCGCAAAGCCACGACCGAATTGCTGCCGCGTCTGCGAAGCGGCGAGCGAGATTTGCGGTAGCAATGCCGCCCGCTCCTGAAAACTATTCTCTAGCGCACGTCGCACCGTGTCTTTCTCAAACAACACTTGAGGGCTCGTATCCTTAATTAGCTGATACATGGCGTCCAAGGTCAGCACTGCAGGCACTACGGCAACCTTATCAGAAAGAATCGAGACGACCTCATCCTCCGTACTATTTTTTTGTGCATGCGCAGCAATCAGCGCAGAGAAGGAAACGCATAGTAATGCACTGAAAATCTTGAGTTCTCTAAACATCGGAAAATAGTCGTCGTAACGAATCGTAAATATGATAAAATTGTGACTATCTTCGCGGGCCACATATTTGCAAGTCGCCAGTTAAACCATTGTTTTAAAAATACATTATGTATATAGGGATCGCACAAATTAACACGACCGTCGGCGACTTAGCCGGCAATCGCACACTCATCCTCAATGCCTATCAAGCGCTGGTCGCCGAAGGTGCCGAATTGATCCTTTTCCCCGAACTTGCGATCTGCGGCTATCCACCGCGCGATCTACTGTTCAAAAGCCGCTTTGTTAGCGACATTGAAGCGACGCTTAAGTCGATCGCCGCAGAGATCGGCACGGTGCCGGCAATTATCGGCACCGTCGAAGCTCGAAGCCCTGACGCAGCCGGTCGCCCTTTTTACAATGCGGCTGCATGGTGTGAAAACGGCGCCATCCAAGTCATCGCACGCAAATGCCTGCTACCGAGCTACGATGTGTTCGATGAGGATCGCTATTTTGAACCCGCACTCGCACCAGTCATCCATGAGTGGCAAGGTAAGCGTATTGGCATCACCATTTGCGAAGATATTTGGACAGGACCCGCGGTGTCCAGCAAGCGCCGCTACACTGTCGATCCACTCACGACATTAGCTGAAAGAGGCATCGACTTGTTACTCAATCTATCCGCCAGCCCGTGGCATGACGGCAAAAACGAAGCTCGCGAGCCACTCCTGCAATTTGCCGCCGATCGCTGCAATTGCCCCGCCGTGTATTGTAACGCAGTGGGCGGTAACGATGAGCTCATTTTCGACGGCGGCAGCCTCGTCGCACATCCACAACGCGGCTTGATTGCTGGCATGGCAGGCTTTCGCGCAGAAAATCGCGTGATCGATATCGACGCACCGTCCGCAACCGTCGTCTCCGAATACTTCAACCTCAAAGGCAACGCCGCCACCCATGCTGCGCTGGTGCTCGGCCTGCGTGACTACGCCCACAAGAGCGGTTTCAAAAAAGCCCTTATCGGCCTCAGTGGCGGTATCGACTCCGCCGTCGTCGCAGCCATCGCCGCCGAAGCCTTTGGCCCTGAAAACGTGATCGGCATCGCCCTACCCTCGGCAATTTCCAGCCAACATAGCCGCGACGATGCTGCAGCACTGGCGAAAAACCTCGGCATCGAATATCACGAAGTTGCGATTGCCGACACCGTCAACGCCGCCGAAACCGCACTTGCACCACTCTTTAAAGGCCGTAAAGCCGACGTCACCGAGGAAAACATCCAAGCCCGTGCCCGTGGCGTGCTACTCATGGCGATGTCTAACAAGTTCGGCGCACTACTTCTGACTACGGGTAACAAGAGCGAGATCTCAGTAGGTTATTGCACCCTGTATGGCGACATGTGCGGCGGACTCGCGGTGATTTCTGATCTGCCGAAGATGAAAGTCTACGCACTTGCGCGCCATATCAACCTTGCACGTGAACTCATACCATTGAACACCATCGACAAGCCACCGTCGGCTGAACTGCGCCCCGATCAGAAGGACGAAGATTCACTACCGCCATATCCGACGCTCGACGGCATCCTACGACTGTACGTCGAAGAGGGCCTCTCCTCCGCTGAAATTATCGAGCGCGGCTACGATCTAGGAGTCGTACATGACATCATCCGCAAAGTTGATCTAAACGAATATAAGCGCAAGCAAGCCGCACCAGGCCTCAAAACCACACCACTCGCCTTCGGCGTCGGTCGTCGGATCCCAATTGTGCAAAAATACGTCAGCTAGTTGCGTTGTTGGTTGAAAGTTGTTGGTTGAGCGTTGAATATGCGGCCAATGGACAAACTGCAACAACCCACTCACCACTCGCAACGTTCCACGCAATTATTTGAACGCGCCAAACAACTCATTCCTGGCGGCGTGAACTCTCCTGTGCGAGCTTTCCGCTCTGTCGGCGGTGCGCCCTTTTTTACTGAACGTGCTGACGGCGCACACCTCTACACCGCCGACGGCAAAGACCTGATCGACTTCGTCTGCACTTGGGGCCCTGCCATCCATGGCCACAATGATCCCGACATCCGCGCGGCCATCAGTCTGGCACTGGAAAAAGGCACCAGCTTCGGCACGCCGAATCCTTACGAAGTCGAAATGGCTGAGCTCATCGTCGAGATGGTGCCATCGGTCGAAAAAGTCCGGATGTGCAATAGCGGCACTGAAGCGACCATGTCTGCCATTCGCCTCGCACGTGGCTACACCAAGCGCGACAAAATTATCAAGTTTGCGGGTTGCTACCACGGCCACGTCGACTCGCTGTTGGTCAAGGCAGGCTCCGGCGCCCTCACACTGGGCTACCCTGATAGCGCAGGCATTCCAGCTAGCTTGGCCGCCGAAACCATCGTCGTAGAATACAACGATGCCGATGGGGTCCGTGCTGCGTTTCACAATCATCAAGACGAGATCGCTGCCCTCATCGTCGAGCCTTTCCCGGCGAACTGCGGCTTCATCCTGCCCGATCAAGGCTTCCTCGCGCTGCTACGTGACCTTTGCAACGAGAACGGCACAGTGCTGATCTTTGACGAAGTGATGACTGGCTTTCGCCTCGCGCCAGGTGGTGTGCAAGAGCGCGTCGGCATCACGCCTGACCTCACCGCGTTGGGCAAGATCATCGGTGGCGGGCTTCCGGTCGGTGCCTTCGGCGGTAAAACCGAGATCATGGATCAACTTGCACCTCTCGGCCCGGTCTATCAGGCAGGCACACTCAGCGGTAATCCGCTAGCGATGGCCGCCGGTATCGCCGCGCTGAAGAAGCTAAAGACCGACAATCCATATCCCGTATTTGAGGCCATGGGCACTCTGATTCGCGATGCGCTGATTAACGCTGCAATTGAAAAAGGCATGCCACTACAACTGCCACAAGTCGGCTCAATGTTTGCACTCTTCTTTAGCGATTCTCCAGTGCGCAACTACAACGATGCGATCAGCAGTGAAACGCAGTTATTTAGCAAACTGTTTCACTATGCGCTGGAAAATGGCGTTTATTTACCACCGTCTGGCTACGAAACCTGCTTTATTAGCACCGCCCACAACGGCAAGGACATCGAGCGCGCCGCCGAAGTATTGGCCGCAGGGATTAAGGCAATGTAGTGAAACCGTGACACAGCTCGCTATCGGCTAACTTTAGGACTTGTTGGACGAGTCACGGACTTTATTTCCATTTCCGATGATCACTGTCTAGCAAGTGCGCCCTGCTGGGCACACACAAAAAAGCGGGGCTCATTTCTGAGCCCCGCGAAAGTTTATAGTGTGACTAACAGTCTACCAGCCACCACGACCGCCGCCGTTGCCGCCACGATCATTGCCGCCGCGTCCGCCACGATCATTGCCGCCGCGACCACCGCCGCCGCCGCCGTAACCGCCGCCGCCGCCGTTGCCACCGCGACCACCGCCGCCGCCGTAACCGCCGCCGCCGTTGCCACCGCGACCACCGCCGCCGCCGCCGTAACCGCCGCCGCCGCCGCCACTTGGACGTTCTTCGCGAGGACGAGCCTCATTGATCGCAAGATTGCGGCCCATGAAATCTGCACCGTTAAGCGCTTCGATTGCTGCGTCCATGGATTCTTTAGTTTCCATAGTGACAAATGCGAAGCCACGAGGGCGACCAGATTCACGATCTTTTACGATGAAAACATCGCTAACTGCACCATGAGCTTCGAAAAGCGCTTGGAGTTCTTCTTGAGTTACATCGTAGGACAAGTTGCCTACATACATTTTTGCATCCATTATGTGTTCCTTTTCTTTACTTTATTTGGGCTATCCCACTGCTTCTTTGCTCTTGAGTGTCCGCTTTCGGACTGGATCACCTAACTGAATACTTTCGTCTCACCCTGATGACTACCCACGCTCTGAATGTTAACAGGTGTTCTAGTCGATCGTCGTTATCGACTAATCTACAGAAATAGCAAGCAGCAAATCATGTCGTCTATAATAGCCGAATCCCCGTTCCTATATTCCTGCTTTCCTTATTTAATCCTAACAATCGATAAACCGAAGAGAGGGCGTGCCTGCAGCTTCCCCACCGATCAATGATCCACAAAAAAGCCCGACTCCACAGCGTGAAGTCGGGCTTTGAAATTTGTTACGAACCAGAAACGCTACACTCCGGCCTTCGCGGCATCAAACGCTTCAACCGCACACTTCGCGCAGGTCTCACGGATACTGGCAAAAAAGTCATTACCCTTGTCATCGACCAGAATATAAGCAGGGAAATCTTCGACTTCGATTTTCCAAATCGCTTCCATGCCTAGCTCAGGATACTCCAGCACTTCGACCTTCTTAATATTATACTCAGCCAACAACGCAGCTGGCCCACCAATCGAACCAAGATAGAACCCGCCATGCTGCTGACAAGCATCGGTGACTTGCTGCGACCGATTACCCTTGGCCAACATGATCATTGAGCCGCCCTCAGCTTGAAACGGCGCCACATACGAGTCCATCCGACCCGCAGTGGTCGGCCCGAACGAACCAGATGGCTTCCCTGCAGGTGTCTTCGCTGGACCGGCATAATAGACAGGGTGATTCTTGATATAGTCTGGCAAGCCTTCGCCACGATCAATGCGCTCCTGCAATTTGGCATGGGCGCTGTCACGAGCCACGACAATCGTCCCCGATAGTGAGAGCGGCGTCGTTACCGGATACTGACTGAGCTCAGCGAGGATATCTGCCATCGGACGATTCAAATCGATCTTCACTGATTCTTTCGGCTTCGCGATTTCGGCAGAGTCAGGAATGAAGCGCCCTGGATTGTCTTCTAACTTCTCAAGCCAGACGCCGTCCTTATCGATGCGCGCCTTGACATTACGATCGGCCGAACAAGAGACACCGATACCGACGGGGCACGAGGCCCCATGACGCGGCAAGCGCACGACGCGCACATCGAGCGCAAAGTATTTACCACCAAACTGCGCGCCGTAGCCCATCTTACGGGTGTAGCCGAGCAGCTTCGCTTCGAGCTCTAGATCGCGAAATGCCTGACCATGCTCATTCCCTTCGGTCGGCAACTCGTCGTAGTATTTAGTCGAAGCCAGCTTCACGGTCTTCATGGTGGTTTCCGCAGACGTACCACCAATCACGATCGCAATGTGATACGGTGGACAGGCCGAGGTACCGAGCGTGCCCATCTTCTCAATACAGAATTTCTCCAGATTTGCTGGATTCAGCAATGCTTTGGTCTCTTGAAAGAGGAAAGTCTTATTGGCCGACCCCCCACCCTTGGCAACAAATAGGAAGTCATACGAATCACCATCGGTCGCCAGCAGATCGATTTGCGCAGGCAAGTTACAGCCAGTGTTCTTCTCCTCATACATCGAGAGTGGCACGGTCTGCGAGTAACGCAGGTTTTCCTTGGTGTAAGTATTGTACACACCCTCAGAGAGAGCGGACTCATCCTGACCACCGGTCCAAACGCGTTGGCCCTTCTTACCGAGGATAATCGCAGTGCCAGTATCTTGGCAGAACGGCAAAACACCGTGCGCCGCGACTTCGGCATTGCGCAACATCGTCAGCGCGATGGTACGGTCATTCTCAGTCGCTTCAGGATCGTCCAAGATCGCGACCACCTGCTCAAGGTGCTCCGTGCGCAACTTGAAAGAGATCTCTTTCATCGCGGTTTCCGCCAAATAGGTCAGTGCTTGTGGCTCGATCTTCAGGATCGACCCACCGTCGAAATCGACAGTTTTGACAAACTCATCAGTCAACAGACGATAATCAGTCTGATCCTTGCCGAGTGGAAATTGCTTTTGATAGTGGAATGGAGGCGGTGGTTTAGCCATGGTTATTCTCTACTGATGGAAGGCCCTAGGATTTGTTTCAGCTTTAGTGATTGGTATGATTGCATATGAATTAAAACACGCCAGCGCAGCGATGCAATCCCCAGTCTGATTCTTCTCAGATCAATCTATACAGAGAATCGGCAAAGCCGTTTCGACTCGTTGCGGCAAAACACCACTACCCTAAACCGAGCTCAGCAATTCAGCCAGCGCCAACTTATCCGCCTTACGATCCGTCGGTACCTCGAGCACACGCACGCCACTGGTCGGCAACACAGAGATCGCGGCAACCAGCGAGCCCCAATCCTGAACACGTTGATGAGCGACGCCGTATGCCTGGCACAGCGTGTCTAGCTGCACTGTTTGCGGGGTGGTGAAAAACTGCTCAAAAGCCTGCCCCATCGACGCAACTGGCAAGTGCTCAAAAATCCCGCCACCGTCATTATTCACCAGCACCACGGTTAAGCTGCCCTGCAACTGCGCGGCGGCCAATAGTCCGTTCGTATCATGCAAGAAAGCCAGATCGCCAGTCAATAAGACCGCTGTATTTCCACGATGCGCCATCCCCAGCGCAGTGCTTAGCGTCCCGTCGATCCCATTGGCACCACGGTTCGAGTGGATTGGACAGGCGCGACTGCCCGCGCTCCAGAAATACTCGGCGTAGCGCACACTCATACTATTCGCGATGAAGGTCGGCGTGCCGATCGGTAGATGCCGCGACAGTAACCAAGCCACTTTGCCCTCAAACAATGTGTCCATCGCTTCGAATTTCGAATCCAACGCCGCCACCGTCTGTTGCTCAATGTCTACCCATGCCTGCGTCCAAGCCGCATCAACGGTCTGATGATGTAGCGCCTCTGCCAACACCTGCACCTCACCATACAAAGGCGTTGCAACTCGATGCAACGGATCCGTATTCACTGGGCGATCCGACAACAGAAACGACACCGAATCGGTCTGCTCAAGCCATGCGCGCAACACTTTACTGGTGGGCAACTGGCCGATTTGCAAAACCGCCGTCGGGCTTCGGTCTGCAGCCACTTCAGACTTTCTCAAAAATGTATCATAATGGCAGATCAATGCCTGATTCTCACCGAAATGACCACGCAATGGATTCAACACATCGCTCAACACAGGCCAGCCCAACTTATGCGAAAGCATCGCCACCGCATCTGCAAAGGCATCGCCCCCTTCGCGCGGATTCATCGCTCCAACCACGATCACGCCTTGGCGATGACTCGCTAATCGCTCCAACGCCACCGTATCGAGACTCGCACCCGTGCCAATCGCTTCGCAGGGCCGCGTCGAGACGGTCGCCGCCTGCTCCATCAAACTCGCCTCAATGATCGGCTCAACATCGACCTGTGGTGGCAATGGATCACGAAACGGGAAGTTCAAATGTACTGGTCCCGCATTCCCCTGTAGCGATCGATTGAGCGCATGTACCAAGGTCTGACGCAAATAAGCCAGCATCCCACTGGACGCCTCCGGCAACGCCATTTCATGAAACGCGCGCACCGAATCGCCAAAAATTTTCATCTGATCGATGGTCTGCCCCGAAAAGCAATCCCGCAGCTCCGCAGGACGATCTGCGGTCAACACCAACAACGGCACACCAGACATCGAAGCTTCCAACACCGCAGGATGATAATTCACCACCGCTGATCCCGAGGTACAAACCAGCACCACTGGCTTGTGCGTGCGTTTTGCCAAGCCCAGCGCGAAGAAACCGGCCGAGCGTTCATCCAAGATCGAAATTGCTTCCAGCTTCGGATTCCGCGCGGCAGCCATCGTCAGCGGCGTCGAACGCGAACCAGGCGAGACCACCACCGTCTCCACACCTAGCCGGGCCAAGACCTCCATAGTCAACGCCCCCCAAACTGAATTGACGTTGGAGCGCGCAAGCGCATCGAATGGACTGGAATTTATTTCGGACACGGGATGATTCTTAAAAAAAAGCAGTTTGGAGAAAAAGTCTCAGATGGCAACCACGCAGCGCATTCAAAACGTCGGATCGCAGCGGTTACACAATAAAAACCAGAACAGTCCACGCGAGGGTAGCAGATCATCTCGTGCAGATCGATCCAACCGAGTCGCCAGGAGGTGCTAACTGCCTGCCATTTCAAATGGTTCAGTTTACGATTACAGCCCTCCGCCACTTCACAGTTGGCAACACGACGCAGTGCTGCCGCCAAAAGGAAACTACCGAGTGCACTAATTCCCCTTTGCGGCATCCAGCAGCTCATCGGTCATATCGTGCAGCCGCTTGGTATCTTCCCAATCACTGAGATAAGCGGTGAAAGCATGAATAAACTCAAATCGACGATTTGAGTTGAGTACGGTCTCGTAGAGTGCGCCTAAGGACTGAGCAGAATTAAAATAGGCAGGGTTCACACGCTCCAGGCGGAGTGCAATAATCTCACGGCGAGCCGTGAGGATAGCGCGCAAGGCCTGATTATCGCGCTGCGTCCACAAGCCCATTAGATTGTTCAACGCCCCGCCCGAGGCGCGATAGATATCGAAATTGGCCAACTCTGCAATCCACACCCGCGACGCATCCAGACTCTCGTAGTGCTCAGTGTCTTGCGATAAATACTCGACCATCTGGCGCTGCCAGTATGCATCCAAAGTGCTGCTTTGTTGATCGGCTTCAATCGGTTGAATCGCCTCTTTAAGTGCCACGGACACGTCGTGCCCCGCGACGGCTCGATCAAGCAATACACCCATATCAGATCGCAGCATACCGCGCTGACGCAGGGCATACAGCACCCAATAGCCCTGCCGCGGAGACAATTCGCCCTCGCGACCGACCCCCCACTCTAATGACAGCAGGGAACTGAGCTTCAACAATCCCGCCTGCCGTGCCGCTTGAATATATTGGCCCTGCTGCGCAGGCCGTAAGCTCAAATAACTCTGCGAGCCGAGCGCAGACATCGCCCAATAACGGCTGCGCTGACTCGCGCCTGGACCATAGTTAAAATTCGCATAACGCACAATGTAAGCCTCAGTCAGCGCACGGCATACTGTCTCCAAATCCAGCGCGGCTTGCCATCGAAAATTGAGACTGACCTGCCCCCTCGCCCCAGTGCTTATTTGATAAGCACCGTCAAACTCGACGTGCTGTTCGGGGCGGAGCGCTACAAAGATGCGCTGAGGGAATTCATGACTGCCTACCTGCAAGTAACTCTCACAGAGTTCGACGACATACTCACCAAGTGTATTAACCAAGGACACGGAGCGATTGTCGGTGCCAACCACCTCGAAATAGCGACCCTCGACAAAGTCCAAGGACTCACTGCGTTGCGCCATACCGAAGCGAGGCAGCAAACCGAGCACGAGACAAAGCAACAACTGCAAACCAGTACACGAGTTCATTAGCGAAGCTTCAGGCGCATCGTGTCTGCCACCAGTTCGACAGACTCGACTTTTTCCCATGCTTGTTGGCAGGCGACAAATTCATCGGTCTGCGAATAGGCCTGCAATAATGCCTGCAGCAACTGTTTACCCAGCCCAGCAATCACCGGGACCGCAGCATCATTCACACGCAGCGCACTGATTTGAAACTGCACCTGTGGGCCCGCAGAAAAACTCCCTTGCGCAATGATGATCCGATCATGTGTACTGCCATAGATGCTGACTTCGGTCGGCAAGTTGAGAAAAAATCCTGCGGCGGCATCGATAAAAAAGTTCGGCACGCCGGGCAGGATTACAATACCAGCCTCATCCCCAGCTGCTGCTGCGCTGGGCTTACGAAATTTAGCTGACATCCACGCATTGATCTCTCCCGCAGTCAGTTCGACCGTGGTCGCACTGCCATTCAATAAGACCTCACGTTTTTGCTCCCAACTACGACTGCTCGATACAGGGCCTTTGAAATAGGACCGATCTAACAACTGTAGCTCAGGGGTTTTTTCCAGATAGGCATTTAGGTCTGCCACCGATTTAAAGGAAGTCGGAGGCACCGAAGCTAAATATAGAACGCCTAAAAGGGCACCGACGAGTGCCAGCAAGACGGCAGAAACGGAAATACCCGCTAAGGTGGGGCCCTCTTGTTCGGCAGTTTTGGCAGCAGACATAATATTAAGGTGCTTGAGAGTTACTTTCCCGACTCAAGCGAGCGGTAACACAAGCTGGTCTGAGTCACTAGTAAAAGGAATCCAGCAAAAAAGGCGAACCCATAAAGCGGCACAGCGAATGCACAGATCCCAGCAAAAACAAGCACTGGCAGAATGAACTCAGCTGCCTGCATGTAACTCATCCGAGCAATTAACATCACATCCAACAAATCTCTGTAGTTGGAACGCATCTGCAGGCGATACAGCGCGGCGCAAAATAGCACCGATGCGACTAAAAACACCGAAGCCATAAATACGTATGCCAACGCACCGAGCCCAAGCGCACAGAACCCGGTGGCTAAGGACATTCCGACCACTAAGGGCAGCAACCAGTAGGCCAACCACACGACTGCGAATTTCAACCCATCCGCAAACAAGCCGGCCCAATCAGTCCATTCCGGCAGGCTGAGCTGGCCCGTACGCCGCAACTGCGCGGCAAAACGATACAAATAGCCGAACGCAAAGAGATTTACGATCGGGATAAAAGACAGCGCACTGCCGATTAATAATTTGCGGCCCAAATTCGGCTGACGAATTAAGTGGGCGAAAACTTCTTCAAATATGGGCTTTTCCTTCATAGCTAAGTTCAGTCAAGGTAGCGCAGTGAATCTGGCATTAAAAGAAAAATTGGCAACTTATCAAAAACGAGTGGAACGCGGCATTGAGCAACTGCTTCCCACCGCATCGACACGCCCCGAGCGGCTACACGCAGCCATGCGCTATTCGATGGAGGCTGGCGGCAAACGCATTCGCCCCGTGTTGATGATCGCGGCGAGTGAACTATTTCCTGCGCAAGCCGATCCACTCGCAGCGGCAGTGGCCATCGAGTGCCTGCACACCTATACGCTCATCCATGACGATCTGCCCTCCATCGACGACAGTGACCTACGTCGCGGACGTCCCTCCTGCCACATGCAGTTCGACCAAGCGACTGCAGTGCTGGCCGGTGATTCACTGCTGACTTACGCCTTTCAGCTATTGGCGGGAAACTACGCCCAACAACCGAGCCTCGCCACCGGACTCATCCACGACCTTGCCACCGCCAGTAGTAGCGAACGCTTGATCGGAGGACAAATGGAAGACATCGACAACGAAGGTAAACCAATCGATGCCGAAACACTGCGCTACATTCACGAAAACAAGACCGGCGCCCTACTCACTGCCGCATTAACGATGGGGCTGCGTTTTTGCGCCCCCACAGCGGAGCAGCTGCAGCAGATCGAAGCGGTGGGTTACCACCTCGGTCTGACCTTTCAAATCGTCGATGATATACTGGACGCTACATCGAATGCCGAAGAGCTCGGCAAACCAGTTGGCCACGACAGCGCCAGCGACAAGAGCACTTACGTTGCACTGCATGGCATCGCCGGTGCTCATCGCGAAGCAAAAAAACACACCGGCGCGGCGCTCGAAGCCGCCGAAGCACTGGGCGGCAACAACGCCTTCCTGCTGGACTTGATCGCCGACCTCGAACATCGAATCAACTAATGGCTGGGTTCACGGCAGTATATTACTGAGCTAGGACATGCCACTACCTGATTCATTGGCAAACGAGTCACCGACACGGGTTGCCGTGCGACAGCTGGTCTCGGTAAAAAGCAGCAACGACGGATGCCCATCGATGCCAGCGCATGTTACACCAGGACAGACTAAGCAGCGCCAAGGCCTAGGCTCAAACAACTCACTCAATCGCGAGAATCTCGCCGAACTTAGCATTTGGTAGCGCAAAGGTATCGCCGACCTTATAACCTCGTAAACGACCTGCCAAGGGCGACTGCGCGGTGATCACTGTAACCTCAATGTGATCCATTGAGATCACCTGGCCACCAGCCACACCAGCCAAGAAGAACACCTCTTCAGATCCGTCGAAGTCGCATTTAAACAATGCCCCAAGCGAGACATCCGTATTCGTCTTGAGCAAATCTTCGCGCTCGGACTGGAGCTCTTCTACCGCGTCGGCCCACTGCTTCGCTTGCCCAGCCTGACCGGCGGCGAGATAGGACGCTTCCAAGCCTTGTGTATCCCATTGCGATTCTGCCCGAGATTCTTCGCTGGTTGCGTATTCGGCGGCATCTTGCGAGGCTTTCACCGCATGCAATGCCTCGACACGTAACGTATCAATCAAGGTATTAAAAAATAAAGTCTTATCCATAAGTTAAACGAATAGTGTCGTGGGCTGAAACATAGATTTCAAATTAAATAATTCGGAGCCGAGCGGGATACGTGGCTTGGGATGCGAGAATGCAGCAGATAACAAAAATCCCTTGGGGAAGTTCGCACCACAACAGACAGCCAGTATGTCAATTCGGCTTAATACTAACGTAGAAACCCCAATCCACGCAACCGAATTTACTACATCTTCCGCTTGATCCTGACTTCGAAGTGCGCACAGTCTGCCCCGATCATGAACGCCCTCACATCTAAACGCACTACCGAGTATCAACCTTGGCTCTTTGCTTTCTGCGTCTTCGCACTTTGCTGGATCACGCCGCTGCTATTTGCAGGCGGGTTTACGACCAGCATTCGTGCGGGCATGGCTTTTTTAGACTGGCCACTTTCAAATGGCTCGCTGAACCCGCAAGATTGGACCATCCAATCCGATATGCTTGCGGAGCACAGCCATCGCTTGCTCGGCATGATTATAGGCTTCCTCTCTCTCGGCCTGCTGCTGCTAATGTGGCTACGGGAAGAACGTGCATGGATGCGCCAGCTCGCCCGTGTGTTAGTGCTGGTTGTCATACTGCAAGGAGTTTTGGGTGGCGCCCGCGTGCGCTTCGATACGCTGAACACCATGGCGGAGCACAATCTGGTTGCTCAAAGCTTCGCAGTGATCCACGCCTGTGGCGCCATGGTCGTGCTCGGGATTCTGATCTCACTGACACTTGGCAGTTCGAGAAGTTGGATCGAGCGCCAGAGCGGTTTTGTTCGTCCCGTACCAGCCTCACTTAAACGCTGGGGAATCGCCAGCACCATCGCAATCTTTCTACAAATTTTAATCGGAGCAATCATGCGCCAAGCGGAAGCTGGTTTAGCGATCGCGCAATTTCCGATGGCCCGCCCAGGGAGCTTATTACCCGGCTATTGGAATTTCGATGTGAGCATCCACTTCGCTCACCGTGTTGGTGCAGTTATTGTGACGCTTTTCCTGCTCATTTATTTAAGTAAGCTGTGGGCAAACCCGAATACGCGGAAGGCTCTAATCGTCGGAATTCTGAGTGTAATAGGCCTTCTCTTTGTGCAGGTTTATCTCGGCGCCCTGACTATCTGGACTGTAAGAAATCCTTATGTCGCAACGATTCACCATCTCGTCGGTGCTTTTCTACTTGCCAGCACGTGGGGCTTAACTTTTCTAGCTCATCGCTCCGTGGTCCCGAAGCCGACAATCTAGTCAGCTTCGATTCACACAAATACACCACTCTATCGCTGACGTACCAGTTGAGTCATCAAACTACAGAATCCTCTCCAATCGCCGGTGCTACAGAATCGGAGGTTTCGTTGCGCGATCGCGTCGATGACTTCTATGAGCTGACCAAACCGCGCTTGAGCTTCATGTCAGTGGTCACCGCAGTGGCTGGCTATTTATCCGCTGATCCGACACGAGACTTCAGCGTGCTGTTCAGTCTGCTCGTCGGCACTTCGCTGGCGGCCGGTGGGGCAGCAGTGCTCAATCAGTGGCTGGAGCGCGAAGCCGACGCCAAAATGGTGCGTACCAAGGATCGTGCGATCCCAGCTGGACGTATCACACCGATACACGCATTTATTTATGGGATGGGGCTGAGTATTCTCGGTTGCTGGTTACTCTACAAAGGGGCGAATTTACTCGCTGGCACATTGACCGCGGCGACGATCGCCTCCTATGTGTTGCTGTATACGCCACTGAAGCGCTTCACGACTTGGAACACTTTAGTCGGAGCGATCCCCGGCGCACTGCCGCCACTGATTGGATGGGCCGCCGCCGAAGGTCGGATCAGCACGCTCGGTTGGATCTTATTTGCAATTTTGTTTCTGTGGCAGATGCCACACTTCTTCGCGATCGCATGGACGCACCGCAAGGACTACGCGCAAGGTGGCTTTGTGATGCTCTCAAATGCTGACAGCACTGGCCAGAAAGTTGCGATTCAATCCTTGGTATTTTGCTTGGCCCTGATCGTCAGCACCTTGCTGCCGGTACTATTGGGCTACGCGACATGGATCTATGGTGTCATCGCCATTGCGGCCGGCATTTATTACCTACGCCCAGCGATCGCATTCCTCAAAGCTGATCAACGCGATGCGGCCGCACGCCAGCTGTTTTTTGCCTCGATCTTTTACTTGCCCGCCCTGCTGCTGCCATTGGTGCTCGATCTCTGGTTACTCTAAGGGAGTCTAGAGCAACGGAGAGTCGTTAATAAATATGTCCTTTACTGAAACACTACCGACAGTCAATGCGCTCCTTAATGGCTGTGCTACGTTGCTACTGACTGCAGGTTTCATCTGCATCAAGACCGGCCGCGAAAAAGCGCACCGCACTTGTATGTTCAGCGCGTTCAGCGTATCCATCGTTTTTCTAGTGTTTTATGTGCTACACAAATACCTCGTGCAGGGGGTGCATACGCCCTTTGGCGGCGAAGGCGCATGGCGCACGTTTTACTACATTATGCTGGTGACGCACATCGTGTTAGCCATCGCAATCGTGCCACTGGTGCTCACCACGCTGACGCTTGCAATCAAAGGTAAACGCGAGAGACACCGCGCCTGGGCACGCTGGACCTTCCCGATTTGGTATTATGTCTCCGTCACTGGCGTACTGGTATATTGCTTTCTCTATCAATGGTTTTAGACAACTATCCGATTACCTCAACTAATAGTAATCAATAGGATTTCTGATTGATTATAATATACGAAGATTATCTTGTCAGCCGGCATTCGCACCCCTATCAAATTTGCATTGATTCTCCAATAAATCACACTCTCTTTTTTCCTTCCAACTTATTGACCACTCACTAACTGTGAAGCACTCATTCCGCGGCCTTATCGCACTCGCATCCTCGCTCATCGCACTCATCCTCTTGGCTGGTTGCGACACGAACACCCGCATGTCAACGTTTGACACCAAGGGACCGATTGCAGAGGCACAACTTGATCTCTTCATGATAACGGTCTGGGTGAGTCTGTTCATCTTTGTGCTGGTTGGTGCGGTGTACATCGTCGCCATGTTCAAGTTTCGTGAGCGCAAGGACGACGATCGCCCACTACCCGTCCAAAGCCACGGCAACCCGCTGATCGAAATCGGCCTGATTGGCGCATCGATCCTGCTCCTCGTAATAATCGCGGTGCCGACACTGCGTGCGATCTGGTATACTCACGACTTCCCCGTGACTGAAGAAAGTAAACTCGGTGCTTGGTATCAAGGCGAAGGCCTCAGCGCAGCCGAAGAAGACAAGCCATTAACTATCCGAGTCGAAGGTTACCAATGGTGGTGGGGCTTTGCCTACCCACAGCTCGGGATCACTTCAGCCAACGAGTTAATTATTCCAGCAGGCAAGGCCATTCGCCTAGAGCTGCGCTCCAAAGATGTCATCCACTCATTCTGGCTCCCACGCATCGCGGGTAAGGTTGATCTGATTCCTGGACGATCAAATGGAATGTGGATTCAAGCGGGCGACAGTATTGAAGACTGGCAGGAAAAATCAGGTGCCACTGGTTCTGACGAAGAACTCCGCGCCGCCTACGCACGCTACCTGCAAGAGGAGATTCACAATTACTACTATGGTCAGTGCGCTGAATATTGTGGAGATTCGCATGCACGCATGCTGTTCCGGGCGTCCGTAGTCAGTGACGACGACTTTGCCTCATGGGTCTCTGAAATCAAAACCGGTCACCAAGCTCCAGACGACATGGCTTGGGAAGACTGGTATGCAGCCAACGATGAGTCTCCGGAAAAACTCACTGGCGATATCAACGAAGGCCTTCAGCTCTTCATGTCTCGCGGTAAATGCGCAACTTGCCACGCAGTCAACGGCAACCCTCGCGCCGTAGGCGTCGCAGGACCAAACCTGACTAAGGTTGCCTCTCGCCTGTCGGTTGCAGCAGGTTGGCTCAACCATCGTGCCGAAGACGGCTCGGTGGACATCGAACAACAGTACGCGAATTTCTATAAGTGGATCAAAGAGCCCAACACCGTCAAACCTGGTAACCTCATGTGGAAAGCCAATGGCGGTGGTATCGGCGAACTCGACGAGCTGCTTACTGACGACGAAATTCACAAAATCTCCCTTTACCTGCAAACCCTCAAGTAGACCACTACCATGAGCAGCACGCTGACAAAACCCACCACACCCGCAACGCACGATCACGCGCTCAAACCCGAGAAAAGTAATCTCGGTCTAATGCGACCTGACCACAGTAAGAGCGTGATTATCGATTGGCTCACGACTGTAGATCACAAAAAGATCGGCATCATGTATGGTGCGATGGCGTTATTCTTCCTCCTGGTCGGCGGCCTTGAAGCCTTGATCATTCGTGCACAGCTAATCGTGCCGGAAAATGACTTAGTCTCCGCTGAGCGCTATAATCAGTTGTTCACAATGCACGGCACCACCATGATTTTCCTCGCGATCATGCCACTCAATGCCGCGTTCTTCAATTTCCTCGTGCCCCTACAAATCGGTGCACGCGACGTGGCCTTCCCACGAATTAATAGCTTCAGCCTATGGGCATTCGTTGCGGGCGCGTTGGTATTGAATTTCAGTTGGTTAATGCAAGCCTTTGGCGAACTCGGCTGGTTCACCGCGTCTGGCCCGACTGCTGGCATGACCGATTTCGTCCCTGGTATGGGTTGGTTCGGCTATGCGCCCTTGACCGAGCGCCAATTTACGGGTGTTGGCACCGACTTCTGGATCATGGGTCTGCAAATTCTAGGTATCGCATCTTTAAGTGCCGCGATGAATTTCATCGCAACCATCATCAATATGCGTGCCCCAGGTATGAAGATGATGCGCCTGCCGGTATTCACTTGGATGACACTGATCGTATCCCTGCTGATCGTTTTCGCATTCCCGGCAATCACCATTGCCCTAGGACAGCTCATGTTTGACCGAGTGTTCGACACCAGCTTCTTTCAAGTGGCACAAGGTGGCCAACCGATTCTGTGGCAGCACTTGTTCTGGATTTTCGGCCATCCGGAAGTTTACATCCTGGTGCTCCCAGCAATGGGAATCGTCTCCGAGGTGCTCCCCACTTTCTCGAAGAAGCCATTATTTGGTTACTCGATCGTGGTATTCTCTGGCGCAGTAATTGGTTTCCTCGGATTCGCTGTTTGGTCACACCACATGTTCACCACTGGCTTGGGCAAAGTTGCAACAGCAGCCTTCTCGCTGCTGACGATGGCCATCGCCGTGCCCACTGGTGTTAAAATCTTTAACTGGATCGGCACACTCTGGGGTGGTCGTGTACGCTTCGACGCACCGATGATTTTCAGTGTCGGCTTCATCTGGATGTTCATGATGGGCGGATTCTCCGGGATCATGCACTCCGCAGCACCGGCAGACGCACAACAACAAGATAGTTACTTCGTGATCGCCCACTTCCACTACGTGGCAATTGGTGGCATCTTGCTCGCCTCGATCAGTGGTCTTTATTTCTGGCTACCGAAGATCCTCGGGAAAATGTGGGCAGGTAAGCTCAGCACCTGGGTCGCGATCTTATCGACGGTCGGCCTGAACGTGACTTTCTTCCCGATGCACTTCCTCGGATTGATCGGCATGCCACGCCGCACACACACTTACCTCTCCGGCTTCGGTTGGGATGGCTACAATATGGTCTGCAGTATCGGCGCATTTATCCTCGGCTTCTCGATCTTGCTGTTCGTGATCGATATCATTCTCCTCATGACCAAGGGCAAACCTGCGGGTAACGACCCATGGGATGCGCGCACGCTCGAGTGGGCAACCACCTCGCCGCCGCGCAGCTACAATTTCGCTCGCACACCGATTATTCCAGCACGTGATGCACTGTGGGAGCACAAGCACGGCGCAGAAAACCGTAAGATCACTTATGTCGAGGAAGGCAGCCACGGCATTCACATGCCAAGCCAATCGTGGATGCCATTTGTCGCCTCCTTCGGATTTATCCCGCTCGGCTTGGGGCTCTGCCTGATGCAAGCTGGTGTGGCATACATGGGCTACGTAACTATCAGTGGCCTAGTCATCATAACACTCGGTGCAACTCTCTGGGCAATCGAAGGCCCAGGCGGCTACCACATTCACCCGAAGGAAGACGAAATCTAAGGCCTCGCTCTTCAGTTTTTCACAGCATTTAAGTTTTTATAAAATAATGAGCGACGACGCCCACAACAACGACAGCCATCACAACTTGATGGTCGACAACAAGAAGCTCTTCATGTGGCTGTTTCTTGGTTCCGACTGCATGTTCTTTGGCACCATGATCTCGACACACCTGATATATCGTAAGCTATATCCAGAGTCGTTTGATCCAACTAGCCTCTTCAGCCTGGAGCTCACCTCCTTCTCGACCTTCATCCTGCTAATGAGTTCGTTCCTGATGGCACTCGCAGTGTCTGCGATGCACAAAGGCGACATCAAGTCATTCCGCCGCAACACACTCGGCGTGATCTTCTTCGGACTAATCTTCCTGGCTTGCCAAGTATTTGAGTTCACTGAATTCGTCCATGAGGGCCTGACCCTAAAGAGCGGCACTTTTGGCTCTACTTTCTTCATGCTGACCGGCACTCACGGGGTGCACGTGGCGATCGGTCTATTTTGGCTGACCTGCATGTATTTCTACTCCTACACGGGTAAGATGGATCCGCACGAAAGTGCCATTGATGTTGAAGTCGCTGGCCTTTACTGGCACTTTGTGGATATCGTCTGGATCATCATCTTCACTGTAATCTACCTGATCGAATTCATTAAATAAGGACGCCCATCATGTCTGACACGCTTTCTACATCCCACGCTGACCACAGCGGCGAAGAACAAAAGTACCACGCCTTTATTAATTTGGCACTGGTCTTAGCAGCGATCACTGGCATCGAATTGGTGCTCGTTTACCTGCCGATCAATGGCACTTTTATCTTCGCTACGCTCGTTTCGCTCTCGCTGTTTAAGTTTTTCAGCGTGATCGCATGGTTCATGCATCTACTGTATGACAAGCTGATCCTGACTCTGGCGTTTGGCACCGGTCTATCGATCGCATCTGGCACGGTGGTCGCGCTGATGTTCATTATGGATCGTGGATTTGTCGATTTCGAGGCCATCTCTGCATTCTAGATTCAAACCAGAGTTGAGATTTCTAAGGACGACAGGAAATTGTCGTCCTTTTTTTCTGCCATTCACTCAGCCGAAGAATTTTAGCGATTGAGTCGCCACTCCGCATACCGACACAGACACCGAACTCATGCAACTCCACTGGCACACCGAACCTCTGCTCCTGATCACACTCTTGATGATCGGCTGGCTCTACGCGCTCGGCATCGGGCCACTCAGAGAACGCATCGCCCCCGGCACTGACTTCCCCCGCGGCCAAGCGATCTTGTTCTACCTCGGCTTAATCATCGCCTATCTAGCAGTCGGCTCGCCGCTCGACCAGATCGGCGAACAGTTCCTGTTTTGCGCACACATGACACAGCACATGCTGTTGATCTACTTCAGCCCGGTGCTATTTATCTTTGGCACGCCAAGTTGGTTGATCGATTGGCTACTCAAGCCGGAGTGGTTACGCAAAACCATGAACCTGCTCACCCACCCAGCCTGCGGCGGCCTGCTGTTCACCTTCATCTATACCGCATGGCACATCCCCGCACTCTACGAAGCGGCGCTGCACGACAAACGTATTCACATCTTAGAGCATTGGACGATGTTTTCACTCGGCATACTCATGCTTTGGCCCTACCTGACACTGTCGACGCGCGTGCCTCGCCGCAGCTATGGCATTCGAATGCTGGCGATCTTCTTACTCATGGTCGGCCAACTGCCAGTGTTTGCCTTTCTTACCTTCGCCGGGGAAGCAATCTACCCAACTTACGCCTGGGCGCCTCGCATCATCGATCTGGACCCGCTCAATGATCAAATTCTGGGCGGTATCATAATGAAAGTCGTAAATATGGGATTTTCTCTTACCATTCTTGCAATATCCTTTTACTTTTGGGCAAAGAGTGAAGAACAGGATGACCCTATCCCCACACCAGCCGCCACAAAAACCCCACAAAGCGCTAATTAAAAATGACTTGGGAAATATTATTTGTTTTTGCGCTCCTGATCTTCGCGATCACGAGTTTCATCTGGGAACGCATCCCAGCGGACCTCACTGCAATCACTGTATTTGGCGTGCTGATTTTCGTCAGCATGATCAGCAAGAGCCCAGAACTCCCGACACTCGAAAACCTATTAAGCGTTTTTGGTAATTCCGCACCCCTGACGATTGCGGCGATGTTTATCGTCAGTGGATGCCTTGAACGCACTGGCGCGATTGAGCTGATCACTGGCTATTTAAGGCGAATGGTCAAACTCCCGTACAGGAGCTTCATCTTCATCATGGTCATCGGTGTGGCCGCAGTATCTGCATTTATCAATAACACGCCGGTCGTGATTGTATTGATGCCCGTGGTGCTCACCCTCTCCCGAGAAATGGGGATCGCGTCCTCCAAACTACTGATCCCGCTGTCCTACGCATCGATCTTTGGCGGCACCTGCACCCTGCTTGGCACCAGCACCAACTTACTCGCCAGCGGTATCTTAGTCGAATCTGGTCATGCGCCGATTGGTATGTTCGAACTCGCAGCAGTCGGCCTGCCGATCCTAGCATTCGGTTCGCTCTACCTGGTTCTGTTTGGCGACAAACTACTCCCCCACCGCGAGACTCTGACTTCGATCCTCAGCGATGAAGAGCGCAAGGAGTTTATGACCGAAGCCTTCGTGCGCGCTGGATCTGAACTCAAAGGCCAGACCGCACTCGAAAGCGGCATGCTTAAGGGGCGCGGCATCCGCCTACTTGAAATTGTGCGCCACGGGGTAGCCACCACAGGCGATCCGAGAAAAACAAAACTCGAGGTCGGTGACCGACTGGTGCTGGCCTGCCGCCCATCCGGAGTTGCCGAAGCACATTCGATCAAAGGTATCGCCTTGCACAGCGAAATATCCGCCGGTCTGGAAACTATCGCGACGGATGAAGGTGCACTGGTCGAAGGTGTGGTCGGCCCACACGCAACCATCCTCGGTAAGACACTCGGCGAGATCAACTTCCGCCAACGCTTCCGTATCGTCGTCGTCGCCGTGCACCGCAAAGGCCATAATCAGCGCGACCGACTCGACAGCCTACGCCTACAGCCCGGCGACACTCTGCTGATGATGGGCTCGACTAAGGCAATCAACTCGCTCTCCTCCAGCGACGAGATCATTCTGCTAGATCGGCCACGCGTGCCAGCTCGCAGTATCCGCGCGAAAATGCCCATCGCCATCGGCATCACCATCGCAATTGTCACACTCGCTACACTCAACATCGTGCCCATCGTCGCCGCCGTCGCACTAGGCGTGGCAATTTTAATGCTGACTGGCTGCATGAAATCGAAAGATGCTTATTCTTCGGTCGAATGGAGTCTTTTGATGATTATTTTCGGCATGCTTGCGCTCGGGCAAGCAATGGACTCCACCGGCGCCAGCCTGTTAATCGCCGAGAATATGATTGGTGTGGTGCAAAACTTTGCCCCTGAGCATCTACAGAGCGTCATGATGCTCGCGTTCGTCTACATCATTACATCGACGTTCACTGAGTTCCTCTCAAACAATGCCGCGATCGCGCTGATGGTGCCGATTACACTCGGTATCGCCACGACACTCGGCATCGACCCTCGTCCGCTCGTGGTCGGCGCCTGTATCGCCGCCTCTGCGAGCTTCGCGACACCCATCGGCTACCAAACCAATACCTACGTGTATGGTGTCGGTGGCTACAGATTCTTCGACTTCACCAAGGTCGGCCTACCGTTGAATATCATCTGCTTCATCGTCACCGTATTTGTCGTGCCGATATTCTGGAGCTTTTAAAATGGCGTAGCCATTTTGGAGGATGAGAGTCGGACAGTAGAAAAGTGCCAAGGTCACCATTTTCAAACCTTCCAATCCCTACGTGACTTAATCCTACTCTGACTCATTATCTTAATCATTCCCTGCGAGTGAGACGGAGGATTAAGAGCAAGATTAGGAGTATGATTAAGAATAGACCGTATCACATCCTCGGCCTTACCACCTTCCAACTTGCAAACCCTTCATACCTTCCCACTAGATCTAATTCAAATAAACTGAATTAGATGTAATACATCGAGCTGGTATCCTCCACAACGAAGGCTTCCAGCGTGTAGCTGCTGATCTTTTTCTCGAATTCAACGCCGATATCGCTCCAAATACTGGCGACGCGTTCACCAGAATGCCCTTGATCGTCGAATGTGCGCTCGAGGAGGTCACCATCCACCGCCGTGACGATCTCGTCCAATCGGATTCGCTCAGGTGCGCGTGCGAGCGCATAGCCACCCTGCTTGCCGCGTTTACTGACAATCAACCCCGCATTGCGCAGCTCGTTCAAAATCTGCACTAGATAGTTGGCCGGTATTTTTTCCGCCTCAGCCAATTCATCGATATGGGCCAATTTTTCTTGGCCATGAGTGCGGGCTAACTGTGCCAAGACACGGCAGGCATATTCAAGCTTATGGGAAAGTTTCACAGCGCTTAAGTTAGGCTCTTGACTCAAGAAGTAAACTTGAATCTCTGCGGCCGCCACAAGGTCCCGCCAAAAAGCCCGCAAGTAACTAAATATCAACTGGATAGGATACATTAAAAAAAACCACTAAAAAGTCACTTTTTTGTGGTCAGAGCACTATTTTGAGAGCATAAATAAGCGCTTATGTCAGAACAAGAAAAGCCTGAAGATTTACAGCCTCAAAAGCCTCGAAAAGATGTCGCCAACGACGCCCCTAAGGACGTCTATGACTCTTCCAAAATCCAGAAGCTTGAGGGACTGGAAGGTGTCCGTAAACGCCCCGATATGTATATCGGCGACACCAACGAACGTGGCCTCCACCACTGTGTTTTTGAAATCGTCGATAACTCGATCGATGAAGCCCTCGCCGGTTACTGCTCGCAGATCACCGTCAGCATCCACAACGACGGCTCCTGCTCAGTTGAGGACGACGGTCGCGGCATCCCAGTCGACATTCACCCCAAGTATAACATCCCCTCACTTGAGCTGGTGATGACCAACCTGCACGCGGGTGGTAAATTTGGCAAAGGCGCCTACCAAGTGTCCGGCGGTCTCCACGGTGTCGGCGCGAAGTGCGTCAATGCGGTCTCCGAATGGTTCGAGGTCGAAGTCCGTCGCGATGGCAAGGTTCACAAGATGGAATTCTCGCGCGGCAAGACGACCGAGAAGATGAAAATCATCGGCGATACCAAGCGCAACGGCACACGTATCGCATTCTCCCCCGATCCGGAAATTTTCGAAACCACCCGCGACTTCAAAGCTGAACTACTCGGCAAGCGCCTGCGTGAACTCGCCTTCCTGAATCCGGGCATTCATATCACATTCGTCGATGAGCGCGTCAACAAGACCACGGCATTCATCTTCAAGGATGGCATCTCCGAATACGTCTCATTCCTCAATGAGAACAAAAACGTCGTCCACGAAGACCCAATCAGCATCCACGGCGAGGCGCCAACGCCTAACCCCGACCTCGACGCCAACATCGTCGTCGATATCGCACTGCAATATAACGACAGCTACAGCGACCAAATTTACGCCTACGCCAACTCGATTCACAATGTCGAAGGTGGCACTCACCTCTCTGGCTTCCGCACTGCGCTGACCCGCGTGATTAATTCTTACGCAAAGCAGAACAATCTGATTAAGGAGAAAGATCCAAGCCTCAGCGGCGACGACACGCGTGAAGGTTTGACTGCGATTGTTTCGGTTAAAGTGCCAGAACCACGCTTCGAGGGTCAGACCAAGACCAAGCTCTCCAATGGCGAAGTCGATGGCATCGTCCAGAAGATCACCGGCGAGCAACTCAAGTATTATTTCGAGACCAACCCACAGACCGCCAAACGTCTGATCGAAAAGACCCTGCACGCAGCTCGCGCTCGTGAAGCGGCTCGTAAGGCTCGCGAAACTGTCCGTAAAGGCGCACTTTCTGGCGGCGGTCTTCCAGGCAAACTCGCCGACTGTTCCTCCAAGGATCCAGCCAACTCCGAGATTTATATTGTGGAAGGTGACTCGGCGGGTGGTTCCGCTAAGCAAGGTCGTGATCGTGCCACACAAGCGATTCTGCCAATTCGTGGTAAGCTACTCAATGTTGAGAAAGCCCGCCTCGATAAGGTGCTCAACAATAACGAAATCCGCAGCCTCATCACCGCAATGGGCACCGGTATCGGTGACCACGAAGGTCCGGGCGCATTTGATGCATCGAAAGCTCGTTACCACAAGATCATCTTGATGACCGATGCGGACGTCGACGGTGCGCACATTCTTACCCTCCTCCTCACCTTCATCTTCCGCCAAATGCGCGGTCTGATCGAATCGGGATACGTTTACATCGCGCAACCGCCACTCTACAAAATTAAGCGCAAACGCCGCGAGCAATACATCGACAACGATGCACAGCTCAACCGCATCCTGCTCGAACTCGGCACTGAGGATGTCAATCTCATCCGTGTGCGCGATCAAAAGGATCTAGACAGCGAGACGATCGAGCAAATCGTCCAGATCCTGTCACGTATGGAAGTGGTCGGGCGCGGCGTGACTCGATACGGTTGCGACTTTGCGACGTATCTCGATCAGCATCATAAAGAGACTCAAGAGCTACCGCGCTATATCGCTCGCATCCGCACCGGAAATGTCGAAGAGTTCCGCTACCTGCGCAACGACGACGAGCGCTCAGCCTTCCACGTGGAATTCGGCCTCGCCGACGCCGACGCAAGCGACACCCTCAATCGCGAAGTTGAGAACGACGCAGGCGTGACTGTCCAGCAACGCGTATCTCTTCACGAGATCTACGAATCCACGGAGATGACGAAGTTACTACGCAAACTTGCAGATGCTGGCATGGACGTAAACACATTCAGTAAGAGCGATGAAGCACGCTACCACTTGATCGAAAACAAGGGCGACGAAAAGAAGGAGAACATCATTGAGCTGAACTCCATCATCGAGCTGATCGAAAACATCCGCACCATCGGTCGCCGCGGCCTCAGTATTCAACGATACAAAGGTCTCGGGGAAATGAACCCGAAGCAACTCTTCGAAACCACCATGGATCCGAAGACACGTAACCTGCTCAAGGTAAACATCGCCGACGCCGCAGTCGCCGATGGCATCTTCTCCATGCTGATGGGCGAAGACGTCCCTTCCCGCCGTGCCTTCATCGAAGACAACGCTCTGAACGTCTCTTACTTAGACGTCTAATGCATTCAGAGTGCGAAGGTATTAAAGTAACCAAGTAGAAAGTATTTAATTCAAATAGCTTCCCCAGACTTCAGACCTTCCCACTTTTTCACATTTCAACTTTTTCACTTCTAAGATCATGTCCGAAGAAATCCCACCAGAATTACCAGCAGAAATCCCAAACGATGCAGATCGCGCGGAAGTCACATCGATCATCGATATTATGCAGACCGCATACATCGATTACTCGATGTCCGTTATCGTTAGTCGCGCCCTGCCCGACGCACGCGACGGACTCAAACCCGTGCAGCGCCGCATCCTCTACGCGATGCTCCGTGAAGGCCTGCTGCATAATCGCAACTTCGATAAGTGCGCCGGTGTAGTCGGGGAAGTCCTAAAGAACTACCACCCACACGGTGATAGCTCCGTTTACGACACCCTCGTCCGACTCGCTCAACACTGGGTCATGCGCTATCCGCTGATCAAGCCACAAGGTAACTTCGGTTCCATTGATGGTGATCCCCCTGCTGCGTATCGTTATACCGAGTGTAAGCTCGAAGCGATCGCCGAAGAGATGCTCAAGAACATCGACGAAGATACCGTCGATTTCATCCCCAACTATAAGGAAAGCACCACCGAGCCTACCGTCCTACCAGCAGCGTTGCCGAATCTTTTGATGAATGGCTCCACGGGTATTGCGGTCGGCATGACCACCAATATCCCGCCGCACAATTTGAGCGAAGTCATCGACGCCGCTTGTGCGATCATCGACAATCCAAACATCAGCTTGGATGACCTAATCGACATCATCCCAGGCCCTGACTTCCCAGGTGGTGGCTTTGTGCATGGCACTGCCGGCATCCAGAGTTACCTCCGCACTGGTCGTGGTATCGTCCGCACACGTGGTATCGCAGAAGTCGTCGAGACCAAGGGACAGGAAGAGATCATCATCTCCGCCATCCCTTACAATGTGAATCGCGCGACACTCGTCATGCGTATCGCTGAGTTGATCACCGACAAGTCGATCGACGGCATCTCAGATCTGCGCGATGAGTCCACCGAGACCACACGTATCGTTATCGAACTGAAACGTGGTGCGATCCCTCGCGTCATTATCAATCAACTTTACAAGAGCACCGCTCTTGAAAGCTCTTTCGGTGTCATCCTCCTCGCGCTCGACAACCGTCGCCCGAAGCAGATGAACATCAAGGAAATGATCGGTTGCTACATCGATCACCGCCGCGAAGTCATCTACCGCCGCACACAGTTTAAGCTGCGTAAAGCAGAGGCACGTGCCCACATCCTCGAAGGCTTCCGTATCGCCCTCGATAATCTCGACGACTTCGTTAAGATCATCCGCGCATCGAAGAACCGCGACGAAGCGAAGAAGAACTTGATGGCGACCTATGACATCTCGGAATTGCAGACCAACGCGATTCTCGAACTGCGCCTCTACCAGCTCACTGGCCTCGAACGCGGCAAGATCGAAGAAGAGTATGCAGCCCTCATGGAGCTCATCGCTTACCTTCGCGACATCGTCGATAACGAGCATCGCCTACTCGAAGTGATCAAGGAAGAACTCGGCGAAATGCGCGAGAAATACGGCAATCCACGCCGCTCCGAGATCCTCGCAGTCGATGGCGACCTCAGCATGGAAGACATCATTCCAAACGAAGGCTGCATGATCACCATCACTCATAAGGGCTTCATGAAGCGCACGTCGCTCGACGAATACCGTTCGCAGAAACGCGGAGGCAAGGGCGTCATCGGCTCAGGCCAATACGAAGAAGACTTCGTCGAGCACCTCTTCACTGCAAGCACACACGACAACATTATGTTCTTCATGAACAGTGGTCGCGTGTATGTCGAAAAGGTCTACAACCTTCCAGAAGGTTCACGTATCGCCAAGGGACGCGCCCTCGCCAACATTCTCGAACTCCAAAAGGGTGAGAAGATTGCCGCGATGATTTGCGTCGATGGTTTCGAAGAGTCCGAGCAACGCATCGTCCTCGCCACCGAAAAGGGTGTCACCAAGAAGACCATGCTCTCCGACTACCGCAACCACCGTAAGGGCGGCCTGATCGGCATCAACATCGACGAAGGCGACAACCTCATCGGCGCTCGCCTCACAAATGGCAGCGACGATATCGTACTCGTCACCAGTAACGCACAATCCATTCGCTTCCCGGAAACGGACCTTCGCGATCAAGGACGTGCAACTCGTGGTGTCCGCGGTATCAAGCTCAAGACTGAGAAAGACAAGCTCGTCGCCATCGAGATCGTCACTGAAGGCGCCAAGCTCCTCATCGCAGGTGCCAACGGCCTCGGCAAGCGCACTGACTTCTCCGACTACCGCGTTCAATCACGCGGTGGCTCCGGTATCATCGCAATCAAGTCTGACAAGGTTGTCGGCGCTCTCAGCGTCACCGACGAAGACGAGATCATGATGTTCACCAAGAAGGGCCAAGCGGTCCGCAGCCCGATCGACACCGTTCGTGTTACCGGTCGTGCCGCAAGCGGCGTGAAGCTAGTCAACCTCGCAGCCCGAGACGCCCTGATCGGCATCTCTAAGGTGGTCGCCTCCGACGAGGAGGAATCCGGCGAAGAGGAGGAAGTCGAACTCATCGAAGGTGAAGCACCCGCAGCAGGCACCGCGCCCGAAGCAGCTGCACCAGAAGGCGACGCAACCGAAGAGTAGATTGTACTCGATAATTGTTTAACAAAAGCCGCTACACATCGTGTAGCGGCTTTTTTGTGCGCGTCTCCCTGGTCGTAGGGGCTTTGCTGGTGATGATGCCCTTGGGTGCGAAGACCGCGCCAAGGCGCCCACGACAGAAACGTTCGACACCTCTCAACAGCTCCCCGATCTCACGATCGAGGCCACGACAGAAATGTTCGACACCTCTCAACAGCTCCCCGATCTAACGATCGAGGCCACGACAGAAACGTAGAAGCGACACTCCTGTCGCTTTGCATCGTGCAAGGTTGCGGAAACTAAAGCGACACTCCTGTCGCTTTGCATCGTGCAAGGTTGCGGAAACTAAAGCGACAAGAGTGTCGCTTCCACAGAAGAAAGCAAAAGCTCGGACGACTTGCCCAAACTACACTTCAGAGATAGATTCACAAACGGCAGCACTCCTGCCCGCTCTCCAACTCACCCACTCCTCACCGACCATGCCGCTCGTTCAAGTCACCTCCAACCTAGCGCTCACCGACGTGGAAAAGTCCAACTGCTTACAGACGCTTTCCAAGGCAGTTTCCGAGCTACTCGGAAAATCCGAAGACTTCGTCATGACCAGCTGGATCAGCGCGAAGATGACCATGGCTGGCACAGAACACCCAACCATGTTCGTCGACCTACGCGCAATCCGCCTACCCGAGGACGCTCCGCAACGGCTCACCGCCGAACTTTGCGAACGCATTCGTCTGACCACCGAGATTCAGGCCGATCGTATCTACATCAACTACCGCAACGAACCCCCCAGCAACTGGGGCTGGAATGGCAAGACCTTCGGCTGAGAGGAACTCCGCGCGCATAGGATTTGTTTGATGGAGGGCAAGGCGCTGTCGTTGCCTCAGACATTTAGGACAATTTCAAGTGACCCACGGCAATGACGACATTGCCCTCCAACTTTCAACTTTCAACGTATGACGCGCCTCAGCGATGCCCTCGGGACTGATCGCCAGCGCTGAATCTGGCAACGAAAGCAAATGCGCACCGAGACGTTACTGCACTACCCGTAGTAGGAACGGAAGAACCTGTTCGATAGCATAGGAATCAATCAAGCAGTCAGCTCTGGCAACAACGCGACCACGCCGTCGCGATCCACTTCACCTTTTGCCACTGCAATCAATGCAGCATGAATACACATCGAATCTTCAGTCATCGGATCACCATTTGCATCCAAAAATACAATCGCGGCAGCGGCTCCGATGCGCTTATTGCCATCAAGTAAGGCTTGTGCCTGGGTACTATGAAAGCAGTAAGCAGCAACCACATCGAACAAGTCTCCTTGATCATAATAGAAAATATTCTGCGGGTGAAACACCGCAGACTCTAAAGCGTTGCGATCACGTAAACCTTCGCTCCCACCGAAGCGTTACAGTGACATCGCCACAACACCCCGATCTCACGATCAAGGCCACGCAACCTCGTTGCATCGCGGCATAAAGACGCTCCCGACTGACTGTCTCTGCTCACTCCAGAACCACAGCCCACCGCGCGAGACGAACTCTTTTACGCGGTGGAGTGAAGCGCTTTACGCGGTCACTCCGTGCGCAGCACGGTCACTTTCGGCAACGCCGAATATCAGCGTCCGCGACGGATCTCGGAGCCCTTGAACTGCACGCGCACTCGGTATACGAGCTTGATGCGAGTCTTGATTTTGAACGTTTTGGGATCAATCGAATCAGGCACTTCATCGCGATGAATATCAATGATGGCATGATAACCACGCTCAGAGAAAATATCGATGAGCATGGTCAGCGCATCCGCATCGCCAAAGGTGGTATCTTCGGTATTCACCACAGCCATTCCAGAAATCGCGTGGCGCTGAATGATCGGCATAAAAACACGATTAATCGTATTCACTACTTTAGAAAACAACTCCTGTTGGCGTTGCTCGTAGGTGTCGAGGCGATCTACCAAGTCCTGGCGAGCATGTGCCGATATCGTGCTGGCAATCGGGATGGAAGAAAGGCGGTCGTAAGTGGCTTCGTCGAGTTCAAGAGAGCCTTGATAGCGCAGCTCTTTATCAATACGTGCCCGCACTTCATCGAACGTGCCATGCGCATTGATGAAGTGATAGAAGAATATCGCTCGAAGATCTTTGAGTGCCCCGTAGGTTTTTTCTTTAAAAGTACGGTAACGATTGAGCGCGGCAACTGGATCGAGGTCCGTCGTCCGCATTTCCATGAGTTCGCCATCACCAGACTCGCGCACTTCCTCGTTATGGATGCGCGACTGCTCGCCACGGTAGAGCTGGCGTCGGACGCTCTCCTTCTCATCGACGAAGAGCACCACAATATGGAAGTGTGGCTTCTTTAAATACTGAGCAAATAGCGTATCGGCATACTTATTACGTAAGCCGACTAGCTTATTAAACAGCAACTTGACACACTCCACCTGCACTTTGGTGCGAGGAAAGCCGTCCACCACAGCACCAGTCTGAAAGATCGGCTCTAGCAGCTTGCGCAAAATAATCCCGACCACTTCGCGGTCGCCCACGAGCATGCCGGCATCGATCATCTGCTTCGCTTCAGCGCTCTCCAATAGCGAACTGACGACCACTGGCGGTGCAGTCAAATCGCGAAACTTCATAATGAAGTCAGTATTGGTGCCTTTACCTGCACCAGGCGCACCATTGAGCCAAAAAATCTCTTTAGGAAAACGCAGATTTTCCTCACCAAATTCGTCGACCAGCACCGCCCAGACCGACTGGAAGATAAATTGCGCGTCTTTAACCTCAAGGTCATGAAGTTTTTTGCTGTCGATTTTAGAAACTGTGTCGGCTGGTGTGGAAGCCATTGTAATAATATTGATTAGTTAGTCTATGTCAGAGGAAAACAAAGATAAGTGGCGAAAAGGTGACTGGCATTCAAGCCCCATTCACTGCGCATTCAACTATTCTCGAAACTCAGGTAGGGCGCGTCATCTGCGCAGATGTATTTCGAGGCAGGCAAATACGAGCGGCCGCTCCCTCGAAGTCCTCCTCCCCTGAGAGTATGTCGATTTCGAGCCGAAGGAAATAAATCGGAATGCTGGGCTTAATATCTTCAAACAAGCGCACGGCATCTTTTTCGGTGGTTACAATCATATCGAGCTCGGCCTCAGCCGCCTGATCGTAGACATGCTGAATTTCCGCACGCGAAAAGCGGTGATGGTCAAGGAAACGGTGATTATAGCGAATCTCGGCTCCGTAGCCGCGCAGCATATTCTCAAAGCTCTCCGGAGAGGCGATTCCGCTGAATGCGGCGATGTGCGCGCCCTTCAAGGTATCTAGCGGCAAGCGCGCGCCGCCATCGATGGCCTGTAAATATTGCGGCTGATGAGAGCATTCGATGATTTCCGCCTTCGGGTTGTGCTCACGGATCAATTCGAGCAAGGCATCGTCTTGAGTGCCGTCGGACTTGGTCAGAAAAATGTAGCTTGCTCGGGAAAGATGCTTGATCGGTTCGCGCAAAATGCCGCGCGGCAACAGGTGCTGATTCCCAAATGGATTGGTCTTATCAACCAGCAGCAAATTCAAGCGGCCCTTGAGCGGCAAGTACTGAAACCCATCGTCGAGAATCAGCGTGTCACAACCAAAGCGTCGGATCGCGAACGAACCGGCCTTGACGCGATTTTTATCACACAGCACAACCACCCCTGGCAAGTTACACGCGAGCATATACGGCTCATCACCAGCGACTTCCGAGTCAAGCAGGACATTCTTACCATCACTGACTATTTTTGGTGGTGTCTCCTCGCCATGCGTCAGCTTACGCCATATTTTTTTAGTTAGTGGCTCTTTCTTACTCTTATATCCACGGCTGAGAATTGCGACCTTACGGCCACGCTCGGTCAAAGTGCGGGCAAATTTCTCCACCACCGGCGTCTTGCCCGTGCCACCGACCGTCAAATTTCCCACCACCACGACTAGGCAGCCTAGTGGTTTGTTGCGCAGAATACGGTGCTCATAGAGATACCAGCGCAGCTGCACGATAAAACTGAACAGAAACGAGAGTACATATAGGAAGGAGCCAAACAGCTCAGCCGCGCGGCCATGCTGCCGATCGTAGATTACATCCGCAGTGAATTGGGCAAAGTCATTGGCCTTGCGCGCTAGATCTTCGCGGAATTTACGGAGCATAAAAAGGAGTGCGAGTGGTGAGTTTTGTGCTGAGGCAGATATGGCAAAAATGAGAAACAGGGTTGACGCCGGTTTTATTCGCCTGTTTTACCGAAAACCTAGCGACTCTGATTTGCATAGGTCAAAGCAATGCATAATAGATTGAGATCGCCAAACTCCATTTCTCTCTACACACGATAAATCTCACACTTTTTATTCAATGAGCCTCCGCACCAGCAATCTCTTAGTTACAAGCCACGGAATTCACCCGTGTCGAATCGACTTTGCGCGGCTGCCCAACTTACTAAACACCCCGCCCCAGTAACACACTTATAGTGTCCAGCTTCAAAGAGCCTCCATTCACCACGGAGGCTCAGCACTTTACAGACCGACAGATTCGAACACATGAAATATTTAATTATTGCCGAAAAGCCTTCCGTCGCCACCGACCTCTCCAAAGCCTTGGCCAAGCACTTGGGCAAATTTGAGAAAAAGGGCAAATCCCGCGACGCACAATATTTCGAGAATGAAAATGCCGCCATCACCTCGGCGGTCGGTCACCTGGTCGAGCTGAAGATGCCCACTGGCCCCAACGGTAAAAACCTCCCTTGGAACTTTAAGGTGCTGCCGGCGATCCCGAAGAAATTCGAGCTGCAACCCATCGAGCAAACGCACAACCGCCTCAAGCACGTGCTCAGCTTGGCCAAAAAGAAGGAATTCGACCTCATCATCAACGCATGTGACGCCGGCCGCGAAGGTGAGCTTATCTTCCAATACATCATGGACATCGGCAACATTCAGAAGCCGGTCAAGCGCCTGTGGATGCAATCGATGACCACTGGTTCGATCCTCGAAGCCTGGGACAATCTTCGCGAAGGCGAGCAAATGTCGAACCTCGCCGACGCCGCTAAATGCCGCTCCGAGTCTGACTGGCTCGTCGGCCTCAACTCCACTCGTGCCTTCACCTGCTTCCGCTCACGTCACGGCGGATTCAACATCACAGCTGCAGGCCGTGTGCAGACCCCGACCCTCGCCATCCTCGCCAAACGCGAACGCGAAATCGCCGCATTCAACCCAGAAGATTACTGGGAGGTTCACGCCGAGTTCGGCGTCGCCAATGGCGAATACCCAGGCAAATGGATCGACGTCGACTTCAAGAAAAACAAACAGCAGCCACATGGCCGCGCCGAGCGTGTTTGGGATAAAGCTACCGCCGAGAAGATCCACCAGCGCTGCGAAGGCAAAGCTGGCACAGTCACCGAAGAGACTAAGCCGACTAAACAGATCGCGCCGCAGCTCTACGACCTCACCACCCTTCAGCGTGAAGCCCCCTTCACTGCCAAGAATACACTCGGGTTGGCACAAGCACTGTACGAGCGTCACAAGATGCTCACTTATCCGAGAACCGACTCTCGCTACTTGCCAGAAGACTACATGAGCAAGGTTTTCGAGACCTTTAGCGACCTCGCCAGCTCAGGACATCCTGCAGCTAAATGGGCCACCGATGCGATCGAGAATGACCGTGTGCAGTTTTCCAAGCGCGTGTTTAACAACGCCAAGGTCTCGGATCACTTTGCGATCATCCCAACTGGCCGCGTCGTCAAACTCAACGAGCAGGAATCGAAGCTCTACGATATGGTCCTCAAACGCTTCATCGCGGTGTTCTTCCCGCATGCTGAATTCGAAGTCACCAAGCGCCTAACCACGATCAACCACGGCGACGAAAAAGACACTTTCCTGACCAATGGTAAAACACTGGTCAAGCCAGGTTACCTCGCCGTCTATGGCCGCGTGGCAGGCGTTGCTGCAGAGAAGGACGAGCTCGTCGCCGTCGCTCAAGGCGAAGACGCGCAGACCGAAGCGATCGACGTATTGGACAAAGAAACCAAGCCGCCGGCCCGCTATACGGAATCTACGCTACTCGCAGCGATGGAAGGTGCAGGTAAACTGATTGTTGACGACGACGAACTGCGCGAGGCCATGTCCGAGCGTGGCCTCGGCACACCCGCCACACGTGCTGCCACAATTGAAGGCTTGCTCCGCCAGAAATACATCGCCCGCGACGGCCGCGAACTCAACGTCAGCGGCAAAGGCCTGCGCCTGATTGAGCTGTGTGAAGAGATGCATATCGAGCAGCTCGCCTCACCCTCCATGACCGGCGACTGGGAAGCGAAGCTCAACAAGATGGAGCGCGGCGAGATTAAGCGCGACGACTTCATGCAAGAGATCGCCACCTTCACCGAAGACGTGGTCAGCAAAGCCCGCGCCCACATGGAGATGCTGGTCAGCCGCACCTTCCCTGATTTGGAATGCGCTTGCCCAGCTTGTGGCACCGAACGCCTCAAACAAACCGACGCCACTTACGAGTGTCGCGAAGAAGCATGCGACTTCCGCATCTCAAAGCACATCGCTGGTCGCTCACTCAGCGAAACCGAAGCAGTCCAACTACTCACGACCAAGGCACTGCCCGAAATGGAAGGCTTCGTGTCTCGCTTTAACAAACCATTCAGCGCCGCACTGGAGCTGGTGCGCAACGTCACCAAGACGGGCAAAATCGGCAAGTGGAAGACCAACTTCGTATTCGACGACGACCTCGACTCAGCGGATGAGTTGACCGACGATCAATTACTTAAAACAGTCACGTTACAAAACGGACTCGAAGCGAAATTCTACGGCACCGACAAGGCTTACCATGTCCCCGAGTTTAAACCAAAGGATTCACCCGACGGCTTCCGTCTCGGCAAGGTCATCCTGCAGAAAGAGCTCGATCCCGAGGCGGTCGAACAACTATTCACCGAAGGTAAGACTCCACTGCTCGACGGCTTCATCTCGAAGCGCACCAAACGCCCCTTTAAAGCCCACCTCACCCTCGACTTTGAAAATGGCAAGATCGGCTTTGAATTCGCACCACGCCCAGTGAAGAAGGCAGCTAAAAAGAAAGCGAAGAAGAGTTGATAGTTGTAGGTTGTCAGTTGAGCGTTCTTAAAAATTGCACCCAACCAACAACGTCCAACCAACAACGTCCCACGTCCAACGTTCAACAATTTCCCATGAAACCAACAGTTAAACCAACACGTCCGTATTTCTCATCTGGCCCGTGCTCCAAGCGACCCGGTTGGTCGCTCGAAGCTCTTAACGAAGCACTCGTCGGCCGCTCTCACCGCGCAAAGCCTGCCAAGGCGCGCATTCAAGAAGTGATCGACAAGTCCGCCTCCATCCTTGGTCTACCTGAAGGCTATGTTTGCGGCATCGTTCCCGCTTCAGACACTGGGGCAGTGGAAATGGCCATGTGGTCGCTGCTCGGTGCACGCGGCGTGGAAATGTGCGCATGGGAATCGTTTGGCTCGGGTTGGGTCACTGACGCCGTCAAGCAACTCAAGCTCGACAACATCACCAAGCACGAAGCCGACTACGGCCTGCTGCCCGACTTCTCCAAGGTTAACTTTAGCAACGACGTAGTCTTCACTTACAACGGCACCACTTCCGGCGTAAAGGTGCCGAATCTCGACTGGATTCCAGCCGACCGCGAAGGCCTGACGATTTGTGACGCGACCTCTGCGGTATTCGCGATGGACATCGATTTCGAGAAACTCGACGTCGTTACATGGTCTTGGCAAAAAGTCATGGGCGGCGAAGGTGCGCACGGTATGATCGTGCTCAGCCCACGAGCGATCGAACGCCTCGAAAGCTACACACCTGCATGGCCACTACCAAAAATATTCCGCATGACTAGCGGCGGCAAGCTGATCAAAGGCATCTTCAGCGGTGCGACCATCAACACCGTCTCGATGCTGTGCATCGAAGACGCAGTCGACGGCCTACGCTGGGCAGAAAGCATTGGCGGCCTGCCCGCACTGATCGAGCGCTCCGAAGCGAACCTCCAAGCGATTGCCGATTGGGTCGCCAAAACCGACTGGATTGAATTCCTCGCCGAAGACCCAGCCACCATTTCCAACACCTCGATCTGCCTGAAGATCACTGCGGATTGGTATCAAGCCCTGCCCGCCGACGAGCAATCAGCCAAGGCTAAGCAGCTCGTCAGCATGCTCGACAAAGAAGACGTCGGCTACGACTTCGGCAGCTACCGCGACGCACCCGACGGCCTCCGCATCTGGGGTGGCGCAACCGTCGACACCGCAGATATCGAAGCACTACTGCCATGGCTCGACTGGGCCTTCGCAGAGATCCAAGGCTAAAGCGTCGTTGGCGCTAACGTTGACGGAGGTCTGCCGTAGATGGCGAAGCAACATCAAACGCTCAACTTTGAACGCCGAATCACTTAAATCAAAAAGACGCTCCATACGGAGCGTCTTTTTTTTGTGTCTAAAGAGCGACGGCGCGCCCTCATTGGCATCAACATCGGCTCAACGTGGGCGAGTCGCCCACACTGCCACCTCTTAGCCCGAATCGGTCGCTTGCTTAATTCCCAAAGAAGGAATTCAACAAGTCCAAGCCCATCTCAATGTCGTCGCGGCGGCGCTCTTGCTTAGATTTTTTTTGTGGCGCTTCTGATTCAGCTGCGGTGCCGCCAGTGCCCTCGGCCTGAGGTACAAGTTCGGTCGACAGTGGCTGACTCGGATCAGCTTCCGCTGGCACGGATTTTAACTTATTCGAGGTCGAGAACGCTCCCTGCGCCGAATCATTAAGAATATCCATCAATTCCCCAGTATCTGGATCGGCTAAACTACCGGTAATTTGAATGTCCCTATTCCAACGCCTAAAGCCGTCTTCGGCAGCGCTGGGCTGCAGCAATTCTAGCGTTTCTAAAGACTCAGTCAGACGGCCCTTTGCTCCGAGTGACAGAGTCAAGTCCAACGGTTGATCCATCACCTCGCGCAAACCGCTCGCGCCCACCGAGCCAGACGCATCGATCAAAACACTGTCTCCCGTCAATCGCAACTGCGGGATCATCACTCGCTTGTCCGCGCCGCGCGTGAGTTCGAAGACAAAACGATCAAAGCGAATATCCTTAAAATACGGAATGGTGCGCGACAGCGCCGTAATCCCTGGGCGATCCAGACTCTGCCCTAGCAGTCCCGCAAGACCGAGACCGAGTTGCTGGCGCTGATCCATTTCAAACGCCGTCAGCACGCCCTCCTCAGCGCTAATTTTGAGGGTTGCCGTGGAATCTTCAACCGCTGCATCTAAGGATTCGCCGACGCCCGTCAGCTGAAACACGCCGTCGAATCGCCCTTGCACGGGGGAGCTCTGATGGCGTTTAACGAAAAACGCGGGGTCGATATCTGCGAAACGAATGTCCGCAGTGAGACTGTAAGGCTTTGCCTGCGACGAGGCATACAAGACCGTACTACTGCCCTGCAACTCGCCCTCGCCGATCTTGGCTGAAATTGGAGCCACCATCAACTTCGGCTCAGAAACGACTGCCTTGAGCGCAATCGCCTCAATCACCTGTCCCGCCTCGAGGCGAAATTCGTCGATACTGATCGTGGCACGACCATCCAGCATCGCCCATACAGGCGGTACGGCTACCGACGCATCAACTCCAGCGTCGCGAGCCGTCTGAGGCCGCTCTGTGCCCCGCACAGCACTCGGGCGTGATAATGTCGGCGTTGCAACGGCCGGCTGCTCTCTCGGCGTAAAGGCGGCGCTTAGAATCGAGAGGTCCTCTTGAGTCACACGTGGCCCCGATACCGCTGCGGAAAAAGTCATCGGTGCTTGGCTCGGGTTCACCTCAGCTACGAGTTGCAGGCTCGTTGAAGGGCGGCGTGTTGGCCCCGCGAGAAGATCTGCCCCAATTGCCCATTCGCCGAGCTTTGATGTCGGTTTCACCGCTAACGCGAGGGCATAGTCCTTCGCCACGCTCGGCATACTACGCGCACGTAGGCCCTTGACCTGCGCTTGCAGCTGTAGCGGCTCATCGGCAGAGGCATCGACGTTCACATTCAGTGATAGCTGACCACTAACGATTGAAGCAGTGCTCGCCAGGGCGGGCAACTGGAAGACTTCCTGCAGCCCGATTTGTAACTTCGCCTGCGACTGAATGCCTGCAAAAAGATTGGCCGCATCACGTGTCGCATCCAACTGAATCACACCACTAGAGCTGCCTTGGATGAAAGAGCCGTATTTATCCGCAACACTTAGCGAGTTGAGCGAATACTTCAAAGACTGATCCGCGCTTAACTGCAATTCTGGGGTGAGCATCACGACGACATCCTGAACCAACGGCGCACCTGCCTCTGTCACAGTCAACGGCCCGAGCTGTAGCGGCTCGGCAAAGGTCAACACAAAGGCTCCATCCGCTGCACCTGCCACAGACAATGCGAGCGACACGGGTACCTGCGATTGGATTTGTACCCCATCTGACAACCATGGATTGAGCCATTCGAGCTGCAGCGCTGTGATCGTGATATCCAGTAACTCGCCCGATAAATCCGCTTCGCCGCCAAATACCAAGCTGCGCTTCAAGTCTAGCGCCAATAGCTCAGTACTGGCAGCAGACGCGTTCAAACTCGCAGCGCTGAGCGTCATCGCCTCGCCGTCAGTCGATGCCACTGCATTGCCAGTGACTTGCAATGCACCCAGTATTGCCAACTCAGGAGCGATCACTTGCGGTTTCGGCAGGTCGGCATTGAAGTTCACTGAAACAGTTGCCTCACCCGCAGCGTCATCGACCTCCAGCGCCAATGCCGACTGCACTGAGATCAACTGCTGCCCTTGGGCATCCGCGCCCAATGTCTTCAACTCAAGTTGCAGCGACTCAAAGCCACCTTTGGCTTTCTGCTTGAAACTCAGCGTCGCAGTTGAATCAAAGACTTTCAAGCCAGACGGCAGTGGCGCATCCGTCAGCAATTGTAGCGACGCATCGATTTTAGAAGACTCGCCGGGGCGAATTGCCGGCGAATCGACTCGCAGCACGTACATCGAGCCCTGCCCGTCATGAATCTCACCTTCAAAGTCGATTCCGTCAATATCGAGCAACCATTCAAAATGCCCCAATGCGTTCAGCACTTCCATCGGATTCGTCGATGCTTCTGGTTCGGTAGCAGCTGGCGTCGAAGCTGCCGTCTCAACGCGAGGCTCACGCCCTGCCGTTGATCGACTAGCAGCAACAGTCGGCTCAGTCACCGTCGGAAGATCCACACGCAGCCCCTCGACTTGCAACACACCCATTTTGATTGTCTGATCAAACACGGCCGCTAGCGGCTCAAATGCGGTATCAACTGTGCCGACTTCCACCCGCGTGCCATCCTCAAGCATCAGGATCAAGCCCGAGAGCGTCACCTGCCCCGTGGTCACATGGATCGACTCGATCGAACTGCCAGCAGGTAATTGTCTCTCGACCAGACTTTTTTGGAAGCCAGCATTGGTCAGTATAAAATACCCGCCGACAAAGGCGATCAAGAGCAGCACAAAGAGAACAGCAAATATTCGAAACAAGGTTTTCATAAATAGATAGGTCAGAACCGTGACAAGCTATGAGTAAACCGTTTGCTGGCAAGGTTGCTAAATGCAAAAATCGACTTACTTGGTAGCACGGCGGCAAAGTCGTTGTGAACCTCCTTAAGGCTTAACACTGACATCGCCAGCGTTTTACAGGTTCCTGCTGAATTCGTCCAAGTTACCATCATCCTCCTCCCACTCGTCGACCCAAGACGCAAAAAAAGCCGCCCCAATCGGGACGGCCTGTTTAAAATATCTGCGAAACGCTTATTTGCGCTTAGCTTCGACCAAGCGTTTTTCTTTAACTTGATTAGCAGCCTTACCGATACGGTCGCGCATGTAATACATACGAGCACGCATAGTGATGGACTCACGATCGATCTCGATCTTCTCGATCGATGGGCTGTGAACCGGGAATACTTTTTCAACACCCACACCAGATGCGATACGACGCACAGTGAAAGTCTCTTGGAGACTGCCGCCCTTGCGAGCGATGACGATACCAGCAAAAATCTGGATACGTGTCTTGTCACCTTCAGAAACCTTGAGGTGGACGCGAACGCCATCGCCGACTTTAAAGTCTGCGCGGTCGCTCGTAAGTTGATCTTTAGTGATGTCTTCTAGGATTGCTTGGCTCATTGCTGGAATTCTCCGTTTGGTAAAATATCTGGTCTTAGTTGCTGGGTCTTTTCGATCTGCTGTTCACGCCGCCATTTCGCAATAGCAGCATGATCCCCAGACAATAAAACATCTGGCACACCCATACCGCGAAACTCCGCAGGACGGGTGTATTGAGGAAAGCCGAGGAAGTTGGTCATAAAGGATTCCTCCGTCAAGGATTTTTCGTCACCTAAAAACCCGGGCACAAATCGGCTGATACAGTCGATCATCACTGCCGCTGCCAAGGTACCGTTGGTCAGCACATAATCCCCAATACTCACTTCTCGGTCGATCAAATCGTCGCGAACGCGTTGATCCACCCCTTCATAATGACCGCTCAGTATAATAAGGTGTTTTTCCTGGACCAACTCACGAGCCAATTGACTGGTCAGCGGCTCGCCGTCTGGTGCCATATAAACAACCGTGGTCTCTGGGCGACGCATCGAATCGACCGCCGCGTAGATCGGCTCTGGCTTCATCACCATCCCCGCTCCGCCACCAAAGGGCATCTCGTCGGTCTTGCGGTGCTTATCCGTCGTCCAATCACGTAGTTGGTGAGCTTCTGCGCGAATGAGGCCATTGCGCTGCCCGCGTCCCAACATACTGGACGATAAAAAACCCTCCACCATTTCTGGGAAGAGGGTTAAAATATCAAACTCGATGTGCATGGTGCAATCGGTCAGTTGCCCTGAAAGATCAGGGGTGGACCAGCTTATGCTTCAGCTTTAGTTTCTTCAGCCGCAGGCGCTTCAGTCTTAGCTTCGGCTGCTTTAGCCTTAGGAGCTGCTTTAGCCTTAGGAGCTGCTTTAGCTTTAGGAGCTGCTTTAGCCTTAGGAGCTGCTTTAGCCTTAGGAGCTGCTTTAGCCTTAGGAGCTGCTTTAGCCTTAGGAGCTGCTTTAGCCTTAGGAGCTGCTTTAGCCTTAGGAGCTGCTTTAGCCTTAGGAGCTTCAGGAGCTTCAGTCTTCACTTCAGCTGCAGGAGCTTCAGTCTTTGGAGCTTCAGTCTTCACTTCAGCTGCAGGAGCAGCTGATTCAGCCGCAGCAGTTTCGCGGCGAGCCTTACGGATCAAGCTTGCAGCTGTGTCTGTAGGCTTCGCGCCAACAGATTTCCAATAATCAATACGGTCAACCTTCAAGTTGAGTTCATCAGTCGCACGTTTAGCTTGTGGCTCGTAAGTGCCGAGCACTTCGACAAAACGACCATCACGACGAGCAGTAGCTTCGGTGACGACTAGACGATAAAAGGGACGGTGGCTAGCACCGTGGCGTTGGAGGCGGATTTTGAGAGCCATATATTGTTATTGGTTTTGAGATTTCAGGGCTAGGAGCCGGAAGTTGTGAAGAGCGAGGAAAAAACGGGCTACAATGCCCCCTGTCAAGCGCGTAGACTACAGAATCGAAAGGAATCGAGTGAAGTCGGGCTAATTAGGGCGCACCACATCAGGTGAATCCGTCCATGGCAGCGGGAAAGCGCTCTTTTGCCAGTCTTTACGAATCTCGCCGATTTTCGCAAACTCGCCCTCTTCGCCTTCCATCATTTTACCCGAAAACTGATAACGCGTCTCATCGCCAGTCATACGCACCACACTTTTACCACTATAAGCATGTAGTGTGCGCGGCGTAGAATAATCGATTTGGCGGATTTTTGACATGTATAGCAGGAGTGAGAAGAAAGCAGTCAGACAGAGATCTGCCGCAGATAGCGAAGCAAGTCAGTAAAGAATTTTACCCATAATTTTAATCCGACTCTGCATCTACATCCGACATACGCATTAACAGTTTGCGTTTCCTCCGCTTCCGATTTCGATGCGAGACATGGCTAAAATCATTTTTCAAAAATCTGGCGTCGAACTAAACTGGACCGGCGACGAAGAAAGTATCCTCGAATTCGCTGAGAGCAACGACCTCGATCTCGATTACGGTTGTCGCATGGGTAACTGTACCGCCTGCCAGCAAAAAGTAGTCTCCGGCGCAGTCGAATACCCAATGGGCCACTCAGGTGAGCCCGAAGAAGGTAACGCCCTGCTCTGCTGCTGCGCCCCCAAAGGCGACAGCGATCTGGTGATCGACGCCTAGTCCTTGACCACTTCGATTCGCTCGAAGCTGGTAGCCAAGCCAGTCGCTGCGTCGATGTCGATCAGGCAGCCGCAGATCCGAATATCGTCTTCGGCCACCGGAAAACGCCGCTTCATGCCGTCCAGAAAACTTGCCACCACTGGGCCAACGTCACGGCCCAGTACGGAATGATACGGCCCGCACATACCTGCATCGCTTAAAAACGCCGTGCCTTGCGGTAACACGCGGCCATCTGCAGTCGGCGCATGGGTATGCGTGCCGACCACTGCGGCTGCGCGGCCATCGAGATACCAGCCCAGTGCTATTTTCTCCGAAGTCGCCTCCATGTGCGCCTCCACAAAGACCGCGTCACACTGATCCTTGAGCTCGGCAAGCAGCGCATCCGCCATTTTAAATGGGCAACTTGACTTTAATGTCAGGTAGTTACGTCCCAGCACGGTTAAAATCGCCAATCGAAAACCGTCCTTCTCGATGATCAAGTGGGTGCGACCGGGATTCTGCTCTGGTAAATTAGCGGGGCGACAGACTTGCTCCAGCCCATCGATCTCATTCTCAAAATTCTTCTGATCCCAGACGTGATCGCCCAGTGTGATGGCATCGACTCCAGCTGCGATCAGCGCCACTGCGATTTTTTTTGTAATGCCAGCGCCGCCCGCCGCATTCTCGGCATTCGCGATTACCAGATCCGCGCCAAGCTCCGCTTTGAGTGACGCCACACGCTCAGCCACAAAGGTGCGCCCCGGACGCCCCACGATATCTCCTAAAAACAAAACTTTTGGCATATAACTGAAATTGAAAAGAAACAGCGCCCCCCGCAAGGCTCTTCCGTGCTTGATTTGAGCGCTTTTTACTGTCTTTGTCCTTCACTTTTCCAGAGGGCGTAGCTTCCCGCACCTAAAGAACACAACAAAACCTCATAGAATAATGAAAACCGATACCGCAATCGATTCTCCCGAACAGGATGAAATTGGCCCTGAAATGAAGGGTGCTGATGCCTTAGTCGTCGCTCTTGAGCGCGAGGGAGTGGACGTGGTGTTTGCCTATCCAGGTGGTGCGTCGATGGAGCTTCACCAAGCACTCACCAAGAGCAAAAAGATCCGCACGATCCTGCCTCGCATGGAGCAAGGCGGCGGATTCATGGCACACGGCTATGCGCGCGCCAAGGGCGAAGCCTCAGTCTGTATGGCCACCAGCGGCCCCGGCGCGACGAATCTGGTGACTTGCATCGCAGATGCCTACATGGACAGCATTCCCCTGATCGCGATCACGGGACAAGTTTACCAACAGTTTATCGGCAAGACAGCTTTCCAGGAAACTGACTTCTTCGGCATGACTCTGCCGATCGTGAAGCATAGCTTCCTAGTATTAGACAAAGAAGACCTGCCACGCGTCGTCAAAGAAGCATTCCATATCGCGACCACCGGCCGTCCAGGGCCAGTGGTGATCGACATCCCCAAAGATGTGCAACAAGCGATTTTCAAGCCAACTTTCCCGGCGAAAGTCAACCTCCCCGGCTACCAAATCGATGCGATCAAGCCACAAGCGACTGATGAAGAACTGCTCAACGTCCTCGATTTGATCGGCAAAGCGGAGCGCCCAGTACTTTACATCGGCGGTGGCATCGTCTCGGCCGAAGCACACCTCGAGCTGCGTGAATTTGCCGAGCTGACCGGAATCCCCGTGGCATCGACTCTCATGGGGCTTGGTGCATTCGACGCTGAGCACCCACAATCACTCTACTGGTTCGGGATGCACGGCACAGTTGCTGGCAACTGGGCGGTTTGTGATAGCGACATTCTCATTTGCACAGGTGCTCGTTTTGACGACCGCATCACTGGCCTTGTTTCGAAATTTGCTCCCGATTCCGAGATCGTCCATATCGATATCGACGTATCCGAGCATAATAAGAACAAGCGCGTGAAGCATGCGATTCATTCCGACATTAAATATGCGCTGACTCGACTGATCGAACTCTGCAAGGCTGGCAAACTCAACAAGCCTGACATCAGCGCTTGGATGAAGACCATCAACGAGTGGAAAGAACAATACCCATTCAGCTACGACAAGAGCGGTCACATTTCTCAACAAGAAGCGATCGAAGCACTCTACGAAGAAACCAAGGGCGATGCGATCATCACCACCGGCGTTGGCCAACACCAAATGTGGGCCGCACAATTCTTCAAATTCCGTGAGCCACGCACTTATATTAGCTCGCTTGGCCTAGGTACCATGGGCTTTGGCCTGCCAGCCGCAATCGGTGCGAAAGTTGCCTTCCCAGATAAGCTCGTAGTCAACATCGACGGTGATGGTTGCTTCCTCATGAACGTGCAGGAGCTTGCCACCTCAGCGATCGAGAAGATCAACGCCAAGACCATGATCCTCAACAATCAACACCTCGGTATGGTGGTGCAGTGGGAAGACTTGCTGTATGAAAGTGTTCGTGGCCAGACGGTCCTGTGTGACAAGGACAACATTGGTGGCCCCGACAACATTGAAGCGATCTACCCGGACTTCGTTACCATTGCCAAGGGCTTCGGCGTTGCTGGAAAACGCGTCGTGAAACGCGAAGATCTACGCGGCGCGATTCAGGAAATGATTGCCCACGACGGTCCTTACCTTCTCGAAATTATCGTGCCATACAGCGAACACGTTCTACCGATGATCAAACAAGGCCTCGGCGCGAAGGAAATCCTGATCAAGCAAGACGCGTAATACACCTGATTCTCTTTTCTCAAAACGGGCACTTCATAATGAGGCGCCCGTTTTTTGTGCGCACACAGGGCGACTGCTGTGGGTATTATACCATTTCTGAGAACCACGGAACCAAGCTAGATCTGTGGGGGGAAACGCTCCGTCGTTTCCCCCTAATCTAAATAGAGCCTGATACTACGCCCGGAAATGACGGAGCATTTCCCTCCAGCATTCAAGCGCCCTAGCAAAAAAAACGAAACAAATCAACGGAGTTTCAGCGTAGCCAATCCAGCCATTGCGAAAATCAGAGAGAGAATCCAAAAGCGAATCACAACCTTGTTCTCGTGCCAGCCTTTGAGCTCAAAGTGATGGTGGATCGGTGACATTCTGAAAATACGCTTCTTGCGCAATTTGAAAGAACCGACTTGCAGGATCACCGAACCCGCCTCCATCACGAAAATACCACCGACGATAATCAGAGTCAGCGGTTGATGCACCATAAAGGCAATCATCCCGATCAGGCCGCCAAGCGCCAGCGATCCAGTGTCACCCATAAAGACTTCCGCCGGATGTGAATTATACCAGAGAAACGCGAGACTGGCACCGAGCAACGCCGAACAGACCACGGCCAATTCACCCGCACCTGGGATGTAACTGATAAACAAATAATCCGCGATAATCGTATTACCCGCCGCGTAGGCCATAATCGCAAACGCCATGGCAGCCGTCACCGTGCAACCAATCGCGAGCCCATCGACCCCATCGGTGAGGTTAATCGCATTACTCGAACCTGCGAGAATCAGAAACAAGAACGGCACCAGAAAGAACAGCGACATCTGCGACCACAGCACTTCCTTATAAAACGGCACCCACAACTCGCGCATACGCTCGGCAGACTCAGGACACGTCAACAACAGTAGCAGCGCCACGCCAGTGAGCAGCGCCTGCCCCGCCAGCTTCCAACGACCGGAAAGTCCATCGCTGTTTTTCTTCACGACTTTTAAATAGTCATCCAGGAAACCGAGCACCGTCAGGCCAAGATAGACCAGCAGCCCAGTATACACATACACGTTCGGCCGTGCCCACAGCACCGCACTGACGATCACAGAAACACAAATCATCAATCCACCCATTGTCGGCGTTTGCGATTTCGAGGCATGCAACTCCGCCAACTCACCCACTTCATCTTTGGTGCGCAGCGACTGTTTTGCACTCAACGCGCGAAGCTTAGCAAACAACCAAGGCCCAATAATAAAGCCGATGCTCATCGCAGTCAGTCCAGCAAATGCAGCACGCAAAGTAATATAACGAAAAAGACGGAGCGGCCCAAAGTAGGCTTCAAAATCGGCAAGATAACTGAGCATTCTAGTTAGTGAGAGTGGTAGTGAAAGTGAGAGTGGTAAATCTGAGACAACGGAGCTAGCGCAATTCCATCGGTAAAAGTTTTTCGAGCGCATAGGAACGACTACCCTTCAGAAAGAGCGCCCCCGCAAAATCAGCAACGACAGATTTTATTTTTTCGACGTCTGTGGAGCAGTTAATCTGTGCGTGTTCTGCCCCGACCTCAATCGCACCGTCCGTATATGCCTGCGTGAGTGTGTCTGCCCCAACGAACAGCACCCGATCCTCAGAGCGCAACCGCAGCTGCCGCCCGACTGCTCGATGCAATGCGACCGACTCTGCACCCAGCTCATTCATCGCGCCAAGCACATAGCAACGTGCCTGCTCGGATTCCGTAGCCCGGCAAAATGCCGCAAGCGCATCCCTCATCGACGCTGGATTGGCATTATAACAATCGACATAGAAAGTCTGCGCACCCTGCGTTGCAATACGTCCCCGATTTGAAGACGGCAGCCATAGCGCAATGCGCTCACGAATCGCAGCATCCGAAATACCGAGTTCACGGGCCGCAATAATCGCCAAAGCGGCATTCACACATATCCCTTCGCTCGGACTTGCAATTTGAAAGCGCGCAACGGTTGTCCCCGCGCTTAAATGCAAGCTACTATGCCCCGTTCCCGCAATATTTAGACGGTAACGAATCACACGAGACGCTTGCGACGACACCTGCTCACCTTCGGCGGCAAGCACCAGCGCCCGCTCCGCACAGGCTGCAAACGCCGCATACTGAAAGACTGAGTTAGGTAAGACTACTGGCGCATTGGCTCGCGAACGCAGCGCCAGCTCGGCCTTCTCAGCAGCTACCTGTTCCAGCGAACCAAGCAGCTCTAAATGTGCGGACGCAATATTGGTTACAACGCTCAAGTCTGGCTCAATCATCGTGCCCAACTCAGCCATCTCACCAGGTTGATTAATACCTGCCTCAATCACTGCGAAATCATGCTGATCAGAATCGAGACCAAACAACGTCATCGGCACGCCGATGCGGTTATTCCAATTACCAGCCGTCGCATGTGTGCGGCTCTCGCCCAATAACACGCGCAACATCTCCTTAGTGGAAGTCTTCCCGCAACTTCCAGTAATACCAATAACAGGGCCATCGAAACGTTGACGAACACCGGCACCGATTGCTCCCATAGCGACCAGTGAGTCATCGACCATTAATTGAGGCAGCGACACGGACTGAGGATGCTCCACTAATAAAGCCCCTGCCCCCAGCTCAATCGCCTGCGCGGTAAATTCATGACCGTCGCGCGCGCCGCCACTTAAGGCGACAAAGCACTCGCCCGACTTCAGTTGCCGTGCGTCAAAACAGAACCCTGTAATTGCCTCCGGCAATTCATTTTTCTGCCAAACACCGTTTGACCACAGCGCAATATCTTGAGGATCGAAGTGTGTCATAGTGATCCCCCGCAATGGCCTAAGATTGGAGGGCAATGCTCCGTCATTGCCACACATATGCTTCGGCCACTCTGAGCAATGGAAACGACGCAGCGCTTCCCTGCAGAATCACTACTTGCAATGACTGAAGCGACCAGTGCCACACTAGGCCTCCTTAGTATTAAGTGCTTTTAGACGAATCAATTCACCCGCGACTTGGCGGTCGTCAAACGGAATGACGGTGCCATCGAACTCTTGAAAAGTCTCATGGCCCTTGCCTGCGATCAGCACACAATCCTCCGGACCTGCGACGTCCAATGCTAACGAAATCGCGCGTTTACGGTCATTGATAAACATCACGCGTTGCGCGACATCTGGCGTGCAAGCCTCACGCATATCTTCAAATATTTGCTCAACTGATTCAGAACGTGGATTATCCGAAGTCGCGAACACAGTCGTCGCACCATCCAATGCTGCACGTAGCATCGGCGCACGCTTGCTACGATCACGATCACCGCCGCAACCGCACACGATGATCAATTTACCTGGAGTGATCTCCTGCAGCATTTCGCAAGCATTCTTCAATGCATCATCGGTATGTGCATAATCGACGAGCACGTTAAATCCTTGGCCTGCATCGATGCGCTCCATGCGTCCAGGAACTCCAGGAAAGCTGGGCAACTCATGCAGTAACGCGGAGATATCGTATCCCTTCGCGCGACCGATCGCGAGTGCGGCAAGTAAGTTACTCACATTGTAACGACCCAGTAAAGGTGACACGACTACAGCCCGACCTTCAGGCCAGATCAAATCAAATTCCGTGCGATCTGCGAAGAGCTGCACATTTTCAGCGCGTATCATAGCGTCCCCATTGAGCCCAAAAGTCACCGCAGGTAAACCACCAGGCAACTCCCCGTGCAAACGCTTACCATACGGGCAATCGACATTGATCACCGCAGCCTTCGGCGCGTTACCAGTCGCTCCCGTAAAGAGACCTCTCTTCGCTTCATAGTAGGCCTCCATCGTCTTATGATAATCGATGTGGTCTTGGGTTAAATTCAAAAATACCGCGATTTCTAGATTAAGCCCGTGCACACGCTTTTGATCAATCCCGTGCGAGCTGATTTCCATTACAGCTTCTTCGCAACCGTTGTCCACCATCTGACTGAGCAACGCATACACATCGACCGACTCGGGAGTGGTCTTAAAAGAAGGCAGTGTACGCTTGCCCAGATCATAACGAACTGTGCCTAGCAAACCGACTGAATCATGACCACCGAGTAAATGCTGTGTAAGCATCGACACTGTCGTCTTACCATTGGTGCCAGTGATGCCTGCGATACGAAGCGTCTCATCGGGATTGCCATAGAAACGGCGTGACACTAGCGCGAGTGTTTCGCGCACATCTTTGACCTGAATAAAATCGACAGGGAAATGCGCACCTAGATCTTGCTCAGTAACGATAGTCACCGCTCCACGATCCACCGCTTCTTCGACATAGAAATTACCATCCGTGCGCAGACCACCGATCGCAAAAAATAGTGCGCCGGGAACGACGCGTCGGCTATCAGTAATCAAGCAAGTCACTGCGCGATCACCGTCGCCCTTGCGAGCGACTAGTTCGATACCTTCGATGAGTTCATGGACACTAGGGTTCATAGGAAAGCGACGACCACTGTTTACTTGCTGGGCGCTGGAAGTTCGAGAGTAACTCTGGCGAGAGCTAACTGAAGAGAGCAGCGTGCTAATTTGAAATTCGGCGAGACCGATCATATCGAGAGTGTTCTAAAGCGAGGAATGATGCATCCGGCTTGACTGGCCGAATACCTAAATAAGCGATACAGGCTTCCGCAATATTGCGAAAGGCTGGCGCAGAAACGGTGCCCCCATAGCCAACACCCTTCGACTGAGGATCATCCACCACAACGGTGATGACCAAAGCAGGTGTATCGGCAGGGAAAAAACCGCTAAAAGAAGCCACGTGATGTTGGCGAGAGTATTGACCATTGATGATCTTCTGAGTGGTGCCAGTTTTACCAGCGACAGCATAATTGTCGATAAAGGCTCTACGGGCAGTGCCCTCTTTACCGACCACATCGACCAACATATCGGCAACTACTTTAGCCACTTCAGTGGACACCACACGACGCTTGGCTTTGGGCGAAAAGCGAACCACATCGTTGCCATCGGTATCAAAAACACGTTGCGCAATCAACGGTTCCATTAGCACACCCTTATTTGCAATCACCGACATCGCACCATGGATCTGCATCGGCGTGGCACTTACGGCATGGCCCATCGGTAAACGTGTGATCGTCAGACCGTCCCAGTTCTTAACGGGATGCAATGTACCAGACACTTCGCCGCCCAAATCGAAACCAGTCTTTTCACCAAAGCCGAAGGCCTGCGCGTAGTCGTGCAAACGATCTTCACCTAATATCATTCCAAGGTGTGCTGCGCCACGATTACTCGATTTTACAACGATATCGTGCATCGAAAGAGACTCATACGTATGGTGATCACCTGGAAGTTTGAGCGAACGGCCCTTGTAGCTAACACGCGCGAGGCCGGTTTGAAATATATCTGCAGGATCGACAATTCCTTCATTCAAGGCTGCGGCAGCAGGCACGATCTTGAAAGTTGAGCCTGGCTCAATCAAATCGGTCAGTGCCCGATTGCGCTGCGAATCGATCGGATATTTTTTGGTATTGAAAAATTCGTTTGGATCGTAGGTCGGATAATTCGCCATCGCTAACACGGCACCAGTCGATGGTTCACTCACGATGATACTGACACTCTGTGGATCGAATTCCGCAGCCAAACGAGCAATCTCTTTTTCGACAATGTGCTGCACCATGAGATCCACGCTGAGTGCCACATTCAAGCCATCTGCAGGATCCACTTCACGCTCACGAAACTGAGCCATTTCGCGACGACGACCATCGCGCTCAGTTTCGCGCCAGCCATCTTGGCCGCGCAAATAATAATCAAAGAAGCGTTCGGCTCCAGTCACTGGAGTTTCTTCGTGATTCACATAGCCCAAGACATGCGCAGCCAGTTGTCCACTGGGATATGTGCGGCTGTATTTGCGATTTCCATACACCCCCTTGATGCCCAATTCACAAACTGAGTCGTAAGTATCTTCGTCCAGCCCTTTGGCCAGGTACGCCCATTTGATAAGACTCACTTCTTTAGCACGCGCAGAGCCTTTGCGCGTCTTCGTATTGATCGTTTTTTCAATCTTCGCCAACGGCTGACCGATCAATGCGGCGAGCGCTGGCAACTTGTCATTATCTTCCTCACGAACAGACTGCGGGTCAACGCCGAGATCGATTCTAGTATGCGTGGTCGCAAGTAAATTACCTCGATTATCCACAACGTTACCACGACGCGCTTCGACTACTTGCACCACCTTACGATTGTTTTCAACATGCTCAAGTAGCTCTTGCTGCTCCCAGACATGCAAGTAGAACAAACGTCCGACCAAGACGCAGAACGCAAAAGCGACTGCGGTCGAAACGAGTGCTGCACGTGCAGTGGATACGAATGCTTTGCTCATAAAAAACCCTAAGCGCTGTAGTTGGGTGAGCGGCTGTCTTTATAGTGACGAGCGAGTCGGCGCATCGTACAGTTCGATGGACGCAGCGGCTCAACTTGAATGCTTTTCCTCGTACCACTAACAGAGTGCCCCGGACGCTCCACAAGAGTATCCTGAGCCGCTGGCAGGGATTCGCCACCACGGTAATAATCAGACGTCACATGCATAATAAAAGGGATTCGCTGGTTAGCGTTGAGTGTTCAGGTCGAGAAATGCCAAGTCCATGGATGCTTCATAAGCCTCTGAGATTGCGTAAGCTCGGCCACTCGGGGCATTGCTTTCGCGCACCCAGACAATTTGATTATCCAACGAAGGACGTAGCGTGTCGGCTACTTTGCCTTGCAGCACAACTGGCTGATGCATTGTAGCAATACGCTCGTCGAGGTAACGCAGTTTACGAACGGTTTCAGCAAGCTGTGACTCAACCTGCTGGCTGCGCTTTGCAGTGCGAGAGATCTGTTGCTGCATCCAAACGATGGCAAAGCCACTACCAACAGTGATCGCGATCATCGCGATGACAAAAAAGAGACTACGGCTTCGGGCCTTTTGGGATAGGTTATTCATGGGTAATTGTGGTTAGTCGTTGGAAAGCTTACGAATGGCGCGCATACGGGCACTGCGACTGCGTGGGTTCATTTTAATTTCTTCTTCCGTTGGCAGGATTGGGCGGGTCGAGACCATTTTTGCTTGGACAGTGCGCTCCTCGATTGGCCGGTAGTCATTGGCGTGTTCAGGGCGGCCTGCCATCTTACGGCAGAAACGTTTGACGATACGGTCTTCGAGCGAATGGAAGCTGATCGCGGCGAATACACCACCTGGAGCCAGACGATCAAACGCCGCGGGCAGGCCACGCTCAATCGCGCTCAACTCATCATTCACCTCGATGCGAATTCCTTGGAACGTGCGTGTCGCTGGGTTTACCGCTTTACGCCCGCGTGGAGTCGGGCCAACCGCTTCCGCAACCAAAGCAGCAAGCGAGTGCGTACGTTGAAGCTTGCCAGTGCCGCGCGCATCGATGATCGCTTGCACGACACGACGACAGCGTTTCTCTTCGCCATAGTTACGAACAGCGCGCAAAAGCCCCTCTTCATCAGAGGTCTCTAGAAATTCGGCACCACTGATGCCCACCGTTGGATCCATGCGCATATCAACGGGCGCATCGTAACGAAACGAAAAGCCACGATCGGTTTGATCGAGTTGAAAGGAGGATAAGCCAAAGTCAAAAAGGATACCGTCAAACCCCGTCTCATCCAAATCAGCGAGATCACCGAAATTCATCGGATAGAAGCGAAACCGCTCACCGAATTCAGCCGTCACCAACTTCGCGCGCTCCTGTGCATCCGGGTCGCGATCGATGGCAACCAGCGTCACAGCTTCAGCCGCAGACAACAGCGCGCGCGTATGGCCGCCTCCTCCAAATGTTCCATCCAGGATCTTAGCACCTGCACGCGGAGCCAACAGTTCCAACGTCTCTCGGAATAAGACGGGAACGTGGCCACTAAACGCAGCGGGGTTCAAAGCATCATCGGCGGAAGAACACATTTACACAGTTTTGCAGTAGAGAGATTGTTGTTGGTTTGCGGTGCTGCGCACTTTCGCGGCGGAGCAAGGCACTGCGAACAGTGTCAGCGGATTGAAATGGACTACGCGGCGGACTGGTGAACTGCCACTCAGTGCGACGTTCACTGCTCGGATGCCTCAAGTAACCTGAGTTTCTGAAGTTTTCACGAGAGATCGTTTCAAATATATTACGCATGGCTTGAGGTATCTGGGGTTAGAGGCCGAACCGTGTGAAGACGGCAGCGCGATTAGCTGGGTCACTTGGCCCCGCGGCCAGAGCAGCATCTCGGAGTTCTTCGCTGTAAATATTAAAAGTGGACATGATGCCAACGAGGACAGCGCCCTTTTTGATCTGAGCATGCTGCACTAATTTCTCGTTCAAATTAATGCGCCCTTGCTTATCGCAGCTGAACTGGTGAGCCATGGACATCAGCTCCACAACCATGCGTTGCCCTTCGATGTCACTCGAAGGGATGGCATCGATTTTCTCCTCCAACTGAGCAATTCGCTTTGGAGAAAGCACACTGACGAATGCCTCTGAACCCTCTTCAATACTCGGCAACGCTAAGAAATAATCCTCCGAACTATCCCCCTTTGGGCGCCACGCAGAAGGCATCGTCAGGCGACCTTTGTCGTCTAAACTATGGCGAAATTCGCCAATAAAACCTCCTGTATTAAATAATCCCATGTGCACCTAAGTAAACCAATATCCCCCATATCGCCCCACTTCACCCCACACGTCAAGTTTTTTTCTACCATGAATTCACAGTGAACAAGTTGTGAATAAGCGATTTAAGTCACTTCAAACGAGGAATTTGAGTGACTTATTCACAGGGAAATAAAGTGCCCCATGGAATGAAAAAGTTCCCCCACTTCGCTCCACCGACGACATGATGCGAAACCAACGAGCACTTCACAGCCGCCGACAAGGCTCGCCTGCCTTCTAAAAAAAAGGAGTGAGGGCGACTCGCCCTCATTTGCATCAGCTCACACTGGCGGGCGCGGCAAGCCTCGCCCCTACAAAACACGGTATTGTAGCGAAGTCCGCGAAGCGGTTACGATCAGTGGCACGCCTGGTGCTCTGCGGTCGAAATGGCTTCGCCAATTCGCGACACGAAATGACGGGCGACTCGCCCTCATTGACATCAACATCGGCTCAACGTGGGCGAGTCGCCCACGCTCCTATTACGAGCTTACCCTTCTGGCTGCACCACGATGCGTACCTGACGCTGTGCATCGAAGAACTCTTTGGCAAATTCCGCCATCGCAGTCGCATCGACGCGGTCGAGTTTTTCGGCGTGCTCCGCGTCGTCATCGAGAGGCAACTCATAGGTTAGATTAATTGCGGTATGCATTGCTCGAGCTCCGATGGTCTGACGCCCCATCGGCCGAGCCGCTTTCAGACGTGTGCGACAACGCGCCAGCTCCTCCTCAGTTACCTCACCTGCCGCAACACGTGCGATTTCGGCATCGATTTCGATAATCACTTCAGCTGCCTGACTCGGATGCGTGCCTGCATAAAATACAAACATGCTACTGTGCAAACCGACCACTCGGCTCGAACCCACATAGTATGCCATGCCTTTGTCCTCACGCACGCGCTCGAACAACCGACTCGACATACCACTAAAGAGCTCGTTCAGCATTTCGCCGACAGCATAGCGCTGGTCCTTGATGCCCACATCAGGATACGCCTGCAGCACGACTGCCTGCTCGCGGTCCATCACCTCCACCACATTCACCGCTTCAGCAGGACCGGGATAGGTCGGCGTTTGATCCACCGTAAAAGGTTCCGTACTGATGCCTGACTCCAGCAAGGGTTGAAGACGTGCCTGTAAATCTGCCCGATCGAAATCGCCACTGACAGAGAGCACCAGATTCGACGCGGTCACTAAGCGTTCAAAATGCGCGACCACATCTAAACGTGTCAACTGCTCCAGGTCCGCAACACGGCCATCCGAGGCAATCGCGAACGGATGCTCACCGAAAAATCGCTCGCGCAATTTACGAAAGCCGTAATCAAGAATCTCGTCGTCCTCTTCTTTGAGGTTGGCGATCTGCGCCTCCAACTCAGTGCGGAATGTCGCCTCGTCAAAAATCGGACAGGTTAAGGCATCACTTAACAAATCGAGCGCCACCTCGACATCCGACGGCAGCACCTCAATTGCGAAGCTCAGTGTATTATTGCCGCCCGTCGCGGCAAAGCTGCCTCCGATACTATCGATAAGCGTCGAGATCTCAGAGGCACTTCGATGAGCGGTATCTTTGGTCAACAACTCAGCAAGTAGCTCTGAAACACCACGTTGCTCCGTCGGCTCATAGAAAGGCCCGCCGCGCATCACACAACGAATATGCACCTTCGGCAAACGCTTGTCTTGCTGCAACAGCAGACGTGCCCCGCTATTGAATTCGACCAGCTCAAACGGATCCAGCGATAGGACCTCGGCGATACTTTCCGACTGAGTCGCTGCTGCATCAGGCTTCGGCCCAAGCGTGACTGCCGACATGCCCTCTTCGACCAGATACGTGCTCGCGACTACTTGTAAATCCTGAGGCGTCACCGACTGTAAACGCTGCAAATAGCGGCGACCGTAGTGAATATCACCAATTACCACTTCACCAGTACCCAAACGAGAGGCCTGCCCACTCATTGTTTTGCGACCATTAATCTCGCCGCTCAGCGCTTGACGGCGGGCCTTCTCAACTACCGCTTCGTCAAACCCGACTTCGCAGACTTCGCGGATCACTGCGTGAATCGCACTTTCGACCTCGCCCTGCTGCTCTGGATCACAGACATATGAAATCCAGAAAAGACCGCGCCCACCAGGATTCCAATTGCGGCAATCAATATAATGCACGAGCTTCTGCTGATTACGCAGACGCTCCCACAGCAGCGAACTTTCGCCACCACCCAGGGCATGCGCCAGCGCATCCAAGCGCGGCGAATCAGGGTGACTCAAGTGCGGCACCTTAAAACCGATGCCACCGCGAAAAATGTTATAATCCCCAACGATATCCTCTCGGCGTGTTGCCAGTTGGATTGGCTCTTGTTCGATTTGCACAGGGGCTAAACGACCACGCGCGGCTTGACCAAAAGTCGCTTCGACCTCACGCAAGCAATCCTCCGGCGTGACTGCCCCGACAATAGAAACCACGATGTTATTTGGAACATAGCGAGATTTGTAATACGCATCGAGCTCATCACGTGTGACCTGCTCATACAGTGCACGATGCCCGATCACTGGCTCACGATAGGGATGGCATTGGAACGCAGTGCGAAACAGCGCCTGACTGAGTTGACGATCCGGATCGTCCAAACCCATATCAATCTCACGGAGGATCACATCGCGCTCACGCTCGACTTCCGGTGCGGGTAAAGTGGAATGCAGCACGATATCCGAGAGCACATCGACCATCTGCGTAAACGCCTGAGACGGGGCATCAATATAATAGACTGTGCGATCAAAGGTCGTGTATGCATTGATGCCTCCGCCCATGGCGTGCACCTCACGACTGATGCTCTTGCCATCGCGACGCGCAGTGCCCTTGAACAGCAAATGCTCAAGATAGTGCGATAAGCCAGAACCGATCAGCCCATCCTCATGAATGCTGCCGGTCTTCACCCAGACCTGCACCGAGACGACCTCGCTAGAGAAGTCAGGGCGGTGGACGAGCGTGAGCCCATTATCCAAAACATGGCGTTCGACGGGCGCCTTGAAGAGGCGCTCGATAATATCGTGCGAGGCGGCGGCAGAGAAGTGACTGGTGGAAAGGTCCATATATTCGATGACAGTAATTCGGTTCGTATTACGATTTCGATACTAAGTTTCAAAGGAAACACCCTATTTTAGCGACGGGAGCAACCTCTAGTTAACGTTATAAATTTGTTTAAGTCGTTGCTCTCCGCTCCGATACATGCCTCAAGCATTGATATTACAGGCGAATCCCCTCACGATATCAGCTGATACATTCCACTCAAAGACTCTGCTCCATCCTAAATGAATCCTAAGGACATGCCTCTCCAGCCACCAGCGCCAAAACGGGTGCCCAAGCAGCAGCTAAGCTTAAAAGCCGCGATGGCCTTCGCGAACAAAGCTCCAGGCCATCAAGCCCCTAAGCCCTTGATGAATCCGATGGATGAGTTCCCATTGGCACCGTCTGGCGGACAACAGGACATGGAAGCATATTTACTGGAATTACAGGCCGACATCATCAATCGCGAAGAACTGCTTAACCAACGGGAAAAAAAATTTAGCGCACGCGAGCTCGAATTAAACGAACGCACAGCACTGCTAGAGGCACGCACACAAATTATCGTATCGTCCACCAGCGGGCAGGATGAGACCACTAATTCCAGCGAAGCAAAGGCAGCCCTCGCTGGGCTCAAAATGACATTAGATGCGCAGGAGGCTTCACTCAAAGAAGCCCGCAAGATGCTCCACGAACGTGAGGTTTACGTCGAACAGTGCGAGAATACACTAGTGGAGCAATCCATGATTCTGACAGAACGCGAAGCACAGGTGGAACAGAGCGAAGAAGACTTTGCCACCCAAACCAAAAGCATTAACTCCTCACCGGCAGCAACTGAGACCGACTCGGCGCAAGCGTCTTAACGCAAGCGAGGGCGCTTGATCGTCGGTTTGATCGAGGGCACATAAGGTGCATCAAAGGCAGTCTTAAAGTCATAACCGACATTAAAATCCTCGGGGCTGTCCTGATCGGTTTTCCCGAGCACCCGACAAGCGACCAGATTGAACACTATATTGCCAAAATCACGGCAATTGGTGATCCCCCAGGATTCGAGCACAGAACGCGTCATCGGACCGTACTGCTCCAACGCATAGAGCCGAATTCCCTCCAGTAATTGCTGGCCACTGAGGTGATTGGATTGGTTCAGCTCGCCTTGCTTGGCCATTTCCTTCAAACTAAAGTCCAGTGCTTGCCTCAAGAAGTAATACGCACCACGCGCATAACGTGGATCGTCCTTACGTATGGTATGGATAACTTCGTTAAAATCTCGGTTCGGGTCGTTCACTAAAATTGAATAGAAGTCGGAATCGAGCAGACGTCAACTATGAGCACAGGCAATCGCCACTCCACCAGCCATTGAGCATCTAACCACGGCAACGCCGAGGCCCTATTCGCCCTCAGAAAAAACAGTCGTCGCTTCAGCCGATTCATCAAAATCTCTCAGGCTAAAGTTAAAAATCGGCAGTAACAGGATCAGTCCGACGCAGGTAAATCCTAAAATCGCAAACCCCGTCACATCATGCACACTGCCAATATCACCAACCAACGGTAACACCCAATGCGCATCGATCGCTTGAGAACCATAATTATAAGCCCACAAGGTTAGAAATGCGCTACGAATCAGATTGGTCAGCACCGCAAAACCCATCGCCGCCGCGACCAGCAGGACTTTCTTCCAGAAACGATTCAGAAAAACCGCAGCCAAAAACGAGCCGGCAAACAAACATGCCGTCAACGAACGGATACCCGAACACGCCTCTTCCACCCCCACTTGCCCCTCAGGTAGAAGCAACACATTGCCCTCTCGCTCAATCGCATAGCCTATAATATCAAATAGATTAAACACCACGATCGTCACCTTGGTCAGCAAGAACACACGAATCTCCTTCTCAACCACCGACACCATTGGCGCTGAAATCAGCCAGATCAGCGCCGGAAATAGAAATAATCCAGTCAACATCAAGCGGCTCCTCAACGACATCGGCTGACCATCGACACGCTCCTTTGTCATAATAAAGATCACACTGAGCAGTAAGCCACCGAAGCCAGCAGCAATCGCCAACGAAGCTGGATTTTGCGGCCCAGTCACTGAGCGCAGCAACGCACCGATCGCGAAAAGGCTCAATCCGCCGAGAAACACTGCATATGCGAGCCACTCAAATAACTGCGTAAAAACAGCAGTGCCCGGAGCAGCAGGTGTGGCAACCACCTCCGGAGCCTCGCCACGCAGCAAATAACTGCGGATCACTGGCCAACGGTCATAAATCACATAGATCGCAAAGAACGGCACCAAATAGCCGAAACTATAATCCTCACGCGCGCCCCACCAGTAGAACTGATCCCAGATCGTATAGATTGCGAAACCAAGCAGCATAGCAATGGCAACGAGTTGATCTCGAGCTAAATTTTTAAAACTGAATGCTTGGGTAGAATCACTCACGATGGGGCAAAAAAAGGTTGAGATAAGATAAATTAAAACGCTTTTTTATGAAAGTCTCTGTTTGTAAAAGCAACCCTCAAAAAGCTCACAGCAAACGACAACAGCATTAAAAAAGGACTAAAAACTCACCTCAATAAATAATCGACGCCACGAGATAGCACGCTACTATTGTGGGTCATTTTATGGTCGATACAGCTTCCGATAATCCTTCCCCGCAGCTTCCGCCATCCATGCCGAGCCTACATGCTTATTGGCGGATGCCTTATATTCTTGCACCGAAGAATCCCGATAATGGCGGCAACCCCTTCACGCAGATTCACCAAAGCGGCGATGATCAAAAGGAATATATTCTGTTTCGTGGCCAGTGGAACTACATCGTAATGAACCGCTACCCATACAATGCAGGCCATCTACTCGTGCTGCCCTACCGAGAAGTCGACCAACTCGAAGCGCTCAAGCCAGAGGAGCGCCACGAACTGATGGACTTGATCGTAAAAGCCCAGCAGATCCTCTCTCGCGCCTTGCAGCCGAGTGGCTTCAACACTGGATTCAACTTTGGCAAAGCCGCCGGAGCCGGCATCCCCGGCCATTTACATTGCCACGTCGTGCCTCGCTGGGAAGGCGACACCAACTTCATGCCTGTGATCGGCAACACCCGTGTGCTGCCCGACTCGATGGATGCTATGTGGGAGCGGCTGCACGCCTATATCGATGCCCCAAGCTGAGTAATCTAGCCTGAAAGAAGCTGCACAGCTGCTCAAAAACATCGCAGGCCTACGACTATTCTACTTTGACGGACAAGATGTGGTACGACACTCTCTGGTCCAAAATATCATCAATGCCGACGTCCGAAGTCCCGAATAATTGCCGATTGCCACTCCCCTTCTTGCTCGTATTTCAGTTAACTCACAGCCTACAGTTTACCGACTGACTCCTTAGAAAAAACAGCCCATGGCCGCATTCTTCAAAAGAAAATCCTCCCGCAAAGCGAAAGCCGCACAACTCCCGATGAAAAAGGAGCACGCGGGTCGAGGGGCTGAGCGAATCGGTGCCTCGCACTTCTTTGAAACCAGTCGCATCGTCGAGACAGGACTCTTCCTGCTATTTACCGCACTCGTTGTCATCATCTGCTTTCTCGGTCAAAAGTCCCAAGGCCCGCAAGTCATCCTCAATCAGCCAGCCCCATCACGTATCGTCGCTGAATTTGCTTTCGAGCAAAATAGCCAAGTGCTGCTCGAAGAGCAGATGCGAGCTGTGCGGGCACAAGTGCCTCCCGTTTTTCAACGCACCTTTAAACCTTACGAAAACTTCCGTGAGATTATCAGCGACCTCAATACCAGTATTGCCAAGACCTTGATTGATCACGAAGCCGAAGGCCAAGCGGTTGTCACCGCAGAGCTGGAAGCCACCACCAAACTACTGATCGAAGCAACGGGCTTAGAGATTGCCTCCGAGACAATCACTTCATTTACCACTCAAACCAATCCGAAAGAACGTTCTGGTTTGACCAACGACGCACTCAACGTCCTCAAATCACTCTATGAGGACGGCATCTACTCCAACCTCAAGGCTGGCGGTAATTCCCCGCAAGTGACCGTCATTCAGTTGATCGATGAAGAAGGACGCTACAATCTGCCTTCCTCGCGGTCGTATGATGATGCGCTCATCGCACTACGTGTCCGCCTCGATGCACTCTCGGGCAATCGAGCCAAGGCCCGCACTCTGTTTGACATATTTAGAGCCGGCCTACAGCCGAACTTACTGTATAGCGCAGTTGGCACAAATCGCGCAATTGAGCGCGCCATTAGCGACATCACCCCACCGACGATTATCTTTGAAGAAGGTGACACTCTGATCGAGCCCGGCTCGATTATTACCGAAATTGATATTGAATGCCTGCAAGCCTACCACGATGCCGAGCTTGCCCGCGGTGGAGACTCACTGGTCTTTAATCCACTCTTCCTCGAACGCCTGACGCTGACACTCATTCTTCTCGTCGCTGTGATGATCTATGTGAAGCAAGGATTGCGCAGTTTCCATAAGCGTAACCGCGCGATCGCGATTGCCGCAGCCAGCATCCTACTCAATCTCCTAATCATACGCCTGATCATGGAAATTGGCGACATCGCCCTCCTCAACAATCGCCCTTCGCTGGGCATGCTTCCCTACCTTGCCCCCTATGCGCTGGCGCCGATGATCGTCGCAGTGCTGGTCGGCACCGCCCCCGCAGTCATATCCGCACTAATTATAGCGGTGCTGTTCGGTATCATTCAGGATAATTCCGTCGAGTTCCTCCTGATCGCCTTTCTTTCCGGCGTCGTCGGCAGCTTCGTCTCGGCGCATATCCGTAAGCGCTCCATGCTCGTCCGAGCCGGACTCATGGCAGGCGTCACCGCGGCAATCTCTGGGGCGCTGCTGGGTCTCATCGGCCACCTATCCATCGGCCTGGTCGGTCAACAAGCCTTGATTGCGCTGATCGTCGGGGCACTTTCCGGCGTGCTGGCAGTCGGCCTGCTGCCCATATTTGAACAGATCTTCAAAATCACCACCGAGATTACACTACTCGAACTCACCGACTTCAATCACCCGCTACTGCGCCGCATGCAGATGGAAGCGCCGGGCACTTATCACCACAGCCTGATGGTCGCCAATCTCTCAGAAAACGCAGCCGCAGCAATCGGCGCCAGCCCCCTGCTGTGCCGCGTCTGCTGCCTATTCCACGACATTGGCAAACTGGTCAAACCTGAGTATTTTGCCGAGAACCAAAAAGGCGGCGTCAATCCACACGAAGAAAAAAATCCTTCGATGAGCGCGCTGGTGATCAAAGCCCACGTCAAGGAGGGCGTCGAGCTCGCGCGTAAACACAGCCTGCCACGGGTCATTATGGATGTGATTCGGCAACACCACGGTACCGGGCTGATCCAATACTTCTACCACCAAGCGCAGCAGCAACAGAACATGCATACCAAGCCACCCAGGTCCGATAAACCAGGCAAGGCACAGGACAGCAAGAAAGTGGACGAAAGCACCTACCGCTACGATGGCCCACGTCCGGCCTTTAAAGAAAGTGCGATTATATTCTTTGCCGATGGTGTCGAAGCAGCCAGCCGCAGCCTGAAAAAAGTCACCCAACCCGCGATCGAGGAACTCATCGATCGCATGTTCAAAAGCCGGATCGAAGACGGTCAACTCGACGAATGCCCACTGACCTTTCAGGAGCTACACGAAATCCGTAGCAGCTTTACCTACACATTGCTCAACATGCTACACTCCCGCGTGGAGTACCCCAAGGCGATCAGCGACAAGAATGTGAGCAACGGCCAAAACAATCAATCCCCGCAAGATAATGAATCGACTCCATCTGGAAATCAGCAACCAGTATAAGCTACTAGCCGACCCGATCGAGGCGGCCAAGCAACTATACCGCGCCCTCGAAGCATCGGGTGAATTTCCAATTGCGCAGGGCGAGCTTTCCGTGGTGTTCGTCACCGATGCCACTATCGGTCAAATACACCACGACTTCATGAACGACCCCAGCGCCACCGACGTCATTACCTTTCCCGCCAATACTGAGATGGAATCGGCAGGCGAAATTATTGTCTCGGTCGATCACGCACGCAGCCGTGCCGAAGAGCTCGGCGAACCGTTTAGCCGCGAACTGAGCCTCTATCTCGTGCACGGCTGGCTTCATTTGGCTGGCTATGACGATCGCAACGAAACCGACCGTGCAGCCATGCGCATCGCCGAGCAACAAGCCCTTAAAATTTTAGATAAAACTTCCATTCACACCCCATTTCATATAAACACCTGTCATATATAAAATGGACATCCCAACCCATCATTCAGTTTCTGACGAAACACTTCCCCCCCCATCCAAACAGGTCGAGGCTCCAAGCTCATGGCGTAAGATCGTGGCGCAATACCAACAGCCTTGCCTGAAGAAAAGCATCTGGCAAATCACCAATACTGTGATCCCCTACATCGGCCTCTGGGCTCTCATGTATTTTACGATGACAGTCTCTTGGCCACTGACCATTGCACTTGCAATCCTAGCTGGGTTATTCCTCGTCCGCGTCTTCATCATTTTTCACGACTGTGGCCATGGTTCCTACTTTCGCTCAAAAAAGGCCAATCATATCGTCGGCTTTATTTCAGGCCTGCTAACGCTGACGCCTTATCGCCACTGGCGCTGGCAACATGCCGTCCATCACGGCACATCCGGCAACCTCGATCAACGCGGCATCGGCGACGTCTGGACGATGACGGTCAACGAATATCTAGCAGCACCGCGCTGGGAACGCTTCTGCTACCGACTCACGCGCAACCCTTTTGTGCTTTTCGGTCTCATTCCACTCGGCCTATTCCTGTTTTATCAACGCGTCGCTTACACCAACGCCAGCAAGCTCGATAAGCGCTCCGTATGGGCCATGAATGCAACCATCCTCGTTTATGCGATCAGCATGAGTGCCATATTTGGTTTCTGGAATTACTTATTGATGCAACTAACAGTCACAGCGGTCGCAGGCACACTCGGCGTGTGGCTGTTTTATGTGCAGCATCAATTCGAGGACACCTATTGGCGCAGCGGCGAAGAGTGGGACTACACACACTCCGCCATGAAAGGCAGCTCGTTCTACAAACTACCCAAAATCCTGCAATGGTTCTCGGGTAATATCGGCTATCACCACATTCACCACCTGAGCTCTCGCATCCCCAACTATTCCTTGGAGCAATGCCACAATGCAGAACCGTTCTTCCAGCAAGTGCCAGAACTCACGTTGCGCACCAGCTTGAAATCACTCAAGCTGCGGCTCTGGGATGAAGACAGTCAAAAGCTGGTCGGCTATAAGCATCTAAAGACGATGCTGTCGAATAAAGCTGCCTGAGGTGGAAAAATCCCCTCAAGATAATGACCCGGTTCGATCTGAAAATCAGTAATCAGTAATCAGTAATCAGTATAAGCAGGTCACCAGAGAATCTCGGCGGTCAAGCAACTGTATCACTCACTCGAAGAATGGGATGAACCTTGTAGCCGCGAACTCAGTCTATGCCTCGAGCACGATTAGCGACATTTGGCGTGCGACGACGCTTAAAAACCAGTCCTAGCGCACTCAAACCAAGAAAAAAAGCACTCGCCGGAGGCTCTGGCACAATGATCATCTCAAGGTTTTCATCGATATAAGTCTGTATCTCGCTTTGGTAATTGGGCAGATAGGTAAACCCACTAATTTCGGTTGCACCGGCATCAATACTACCAACGAACCAGTTGACTCCGACCATCGTTAAGTTACCACCGACAACCAGCATTACCGGGGCACCCGAATCTCCAAGGCCAAATTGACTTTCATAGGTGAGAGCAGAATCATCAAAGGTCATCGCACCCGCATCACCAGTTGCTCCACCGATAGTCTGAGACGGGAAAAATAGGTTCAGGTTATTCTGCCCAACAGCGACATCCTGAGTCACCGCATAATCACCCTCTGAGCGCCCAAAGGTCAGCACATTCGGGCCTGTTATCTGCACGGGAGCCTCACTGCTGAACGGAGCATTCCAAATATCATAGTAGCCATAGCCATCTGGAAGAGCCACATCCAGCGTTCCTACACGAATATCAGTATTGCCGATACGCATCGTCTCTTCAATCGAGGCCGAAAATGAAGCGCCTAGGGCGGAGTTCGTTTGATGAAAGGTCACTGACGAGCCGACTCCTGGTGCGAAATGATTCGCAGTAATAAACACATTCCGACTGAGCATCGTCACCCAACGCCCACCGTCATCCCCCGAAAAACCAGGCCCCTGCCCAGTATTCACAAGCGCTACCCCCGAGAGATCAAGACCTCCCGCAAAAAATGAAGCATCATTTACGAAACGGTCATTAGTCAGCGGATCATAGCCGATAATATTGATCGATGCGAATAAGCAACTTGGCAGTTGAATACCAAGCGTAACAAGTGAAATGAATATTAGAGGCCGCATACCTCACCACAGCCTAAAAATAGCCCACCAGTCAAAGGCCATCCACCCACAAGGCTCCCCAACCACTCGTTTAACAAAACCGTTACGACTACGCTGCGTCCGCTGGGCTGTTATCTGCTGACCTTGTGGCTTCAGTTTCTGTCGCCTTGGGCTTGGTCACCTTTGCTGCTTTGTCGACCTTGTGATATTTAATCTTAGGCTTGCCGCTTCCTTCGACGACCGAGCGATTAATCACCACCTCATCGACATTTTCAGTCTGCGGTAAGTCATACATCACATCGAGCATGATTCGCTCCATGATCGCGCGCAGTGCACGCGCACCGGTCTTCAGCTCAATCGCCTTATCAGCGATCGCGGCGACGGCATCGCGGGTAAAGTGTAGCTTCGCACCTTCCATCAAGAACAGCTTACTGTATTGCTTGAGTAATGAATTTTTAGTGTTCTGTAAGATGTGTTCCAAATCGGAACGGCTCAACTCGTCGAGTACGGCAACCATCGGCAGACGTCCGATAAATTCGGGAATCATACCGAAGTGCACCAAATCTTCTGGCTGTGTATCGCGCAGCAACTCACTCAGCGGCACCTCATCCATACGAAGATTGTGCTGGGTATCAAAGCCCATCGCCTTCGAGCCGATACGGCCCTGGACGATCTTATCGAGACCGACGAACGCACCCCCGCAAATGAAGAGAATGTTCGAAGTATCGAGCTGAATGTATTCTTGGTTCGGGTGTTTGCGACCACCCTGTGGTGGCACATTACACACCGTGCCTTCGAGGATCTTAAGCAGTGCTTGTTGCACCCCTTCACCCGAAACATCGCGAGTGATCGAAACATTGTCGGTTTTACGACCGATCTTATCAATCTCGTCGACGTAAATGATGCCGCACTCGGCTTTTTTCACATCGTAATCCGCGGACTGTAATAGTCGCAGGACAATATTTTCAACGTCTTCTCCGACATAACCTGCTTCAGTCAATGTAGTCGCATCGGCAATCGCAAACGGCACATCGAGCATCTTAGCTAAGGTACGTGCAAGCAATGTTTTACCAGTGCCGGTCGGACCGAGCAGGAGAATATTGCTCTTCTCCACTTGCACGTCGGCGAACTTGCCGTCGAGATCCGAAAACTCTGCTGCGCCTTCGATACGATCTTCCGAACGCAAGCGTTTGTAGTGATTATATACTGCCACCGCCAGAGCACGCTTCGCGTAGTCTTGGCTGATAATATGCTGATCTAAGCCCGCCGTAATTTCGGCCGGTCTGAGCATATTGAAAAGACCTGCACCGGCGCCTGTAGCAACTGCATCCTTACTCACCTCACCCTCTTCCGGAGCGCCGGAGAGTTCGCGATCAATGATGGTCTTGCAAACAGACACGCAAGAGTCGCAGATGTGCACACCCGCTGGGCCTGCAATCATCTTGCGCACCTCATTCTGCGCTTTACCGCAAAACGAGCAAAAAGTCATCCGTGTGGATTTTGCCATACTAGTAAAAGTCTCTTTTCTAAATTGTTATGCGCTAGGCTTACTCTCGATCACCTTATCGACGATCCCGTATTCCATCGCCTCCTTGGCAGTGAGATAGAAATCGCGATCCGAATCGGAAGCAATCTCCTCAGCAGTCTTGTTGGTGTGCTGGGCAAGCAGCCCGTTCATCTGCGCACGCCAGCGAAGAATTTCCTTCGCAGCGATCGAGATATCGGATGTCTGACCGGTCGCACCACCAGTCGGCTGATGCATCATCACACGGCTATTCGGCAGTGCGTAGCGTTTACCTTTAGTGCCAGCAGCGAGCAAGAGCGTCGCCATGCTAGCGGCCTGCCCCACACAGTAAGTGACGATGTCACACTGCAGGAAATTCATCGTATCGTAAATCGCCATGCCATCCGTCACACTGCCACCGGGGCAATTGATATACAGGCTGATGTCCTTCTTCGGATCATCCATTTGCAGGAAGAGCATCTGCGCAACCACGGCATTGGCGACGAAGTCATTGATCGGCGTGCCGATAAAAATGATACGATCGCGCAACAGGCGGCTGTAAATATCCCAAGCGCGCTCGGTGCGCCCTTCGCGCTCATAGACTGTAGGTAGTGGAACGTAACTCACGATAATTTATAATAGTAGGATGATAGTGAAAGAATTCTGCGCAGACCATAGCGGACCTGTCGCAGATTATCCAGCGCTTTTAACAAATAAGCTTAAGCTTCGACAGTTGTCGCTGCAACTGTTTCGCGCTCAGCCTTGTCGAGGATCAGATCCATGGTCTTACCCAACAGGATTTCGCTGCGCATGTTGTTGATGCGACTCTGATCCTTTTGGATTTCCTTGACGATCTTCTCCGGCTTTTCGCCAGACTGCTGCGCTTGCATCATGATCATGCGGCTAAAGTCGTCGTTCTCGGCCTGCACCTTTTCCTTTTCAGCAATCTTACTGAGGATCAGGCGAGACTTGAGGCGATCATGCGCTGCCTTACTCGCACCTTCATGGAGCTGCTCTTTGTGTGCTTCGAAGTCTGCCTCGGAAGCGCCCTGCTGCATGTTGCGCTGCATAAAGTCACGCAGCACTGCTTCAGTTTCGCTCTCGATCCCGCTTTCAGGGATGGCAAACTCGACGCTACCGAGAAGCTGTTCAGTGATTTGCTGGCGCTCGGCATTGACATTCTTCTCCTTCTTTTGGCCTTCGATGTTTTGGCTAATGCGCTCACGCAGCTCAGCTTCATCTTTAACCTGCATGCTTGCGAAGAATGCATCGTCCATTGCTGGCATCACCTTCTCGCGAACTTCTTCTGCCTTCAAAGAGTAAACGGCTGTCTTACCTGCCAGCGCTTCTGGCTTGAAGTCTTCAGCAAATTCCATGGTGACTTCCTTTTCTTCGCCAGCCTGCATGCCAACTACCCCGTCAACAATTGCTTGAACACCCGGGGTGCCTTCTGCGCCAGCTTCTTCCCATGTGACCTTCTGAGTACCATACATTGGAGTTTCAGGAACGAGATCCGCAACCAGTTCGTCACCGATCTTACCTTCGTAGGAGCAGCGCACGTAGTCACCCTTATCAGCGGCCTTCTCAGCTACATTGAACTCGGCCCGTTGACTGAGCAATTGCTCAAACATTTTCTCGACCTCTTCAGCACTGGCCTCAGTTGGCTCGTTGGTGACCTTCAGACCTTCGTAAGCGGGGACCTCAAAAGCTTGCAGCACATCAACAGTGAAAGTGATGGTTGCGTCCGAACCAGCAGCGATCTCGCCCTCGTTAAGATCGACGACACCGAAGATTTCGAAGTCGGACTTCGCGACACCTTCTTGGTGCGCCTTAGAAACGACGCGCTGTGAAAGCTCTGACTTCAGCTCCTTGGCGTAGCGCATACGGATCATATTCTCCGGCGCCTTACCTGGGCGGAAGCCCGGGATCTTCGCATCGCGCATGAATTCCTTAATCAGGCTCGCCTCGATGCTGGCGATTTCTGCGGCAGCGACACTCACGGTGATTGTCTTGCGTGTTTCGTTAATGTCTTGGACGTCGGTTTTAACTGTGCTCATAAAAATAATTGGTATCGCCTGAAATAGGCAGTTCTAGGAAAAAGCGCGCTATAAAAGTGCAAAGGAATTTTTCGGTCAATGCCTATGTTGCTATATACAGGCATATCTCGCTTCTCTGGCACTTTTTATCTGTTTAGTTGCCAGTTCCAGCTCAATCTCGGCAAAATAGGCAACGCTCGACTCAAGATCAGCCTACTTAAACTCGATCACGTCCGGTCCGACCGAGCGAAATAGCTCTGCATACGGCTGCAGCGCTTCGATCGTCGCGGGAATCGCATCAATCTGTGTGCTCAATACCCCCACCACCGCAATCTGGTCTTTGCGATTAAACATCCGCAGACGCAGCTGCAGCGCGTCGAGCATTGGCTTGAGCGCGGTGACATCCACGCCGTCGGCCAATTCGATCAAGATCTGATCGGCCGCCATATACGAGAATTCGCCCGTCGATAGGTGCTCCACCACACAGACATACGGGTAACTCTCGTCGAAATTCAAGTGCCAGACCTTTGTCTGCGCGTTCGCCGCGCTCGGCAAAATGCCAAAATCTAGAATCTTACCTCTCTGAATCACCTCTGGCATTCCCTCGGGCAGATCCTCGGCGCCGGCTTTGACTGCCGCCGCATTATGCGTCACCCACGGATCGACACTCGCCTCTTCCTTGAGTGCCCGCCGATTCATGATCATCGCCACCAACAACGAGCCCAACACAAAGCCCATAATATACACAAAAATTCGATCCGTTTTACCCATAAGTATGCGCGCACCGTGCAACGGAAACACCGGCATGGCAAGTCTGCGCGTAAGGACTTTGCGCAAAGACAGCCTAAACAATTCCTGACTTTAATCAAAGTGCGTGGCGTCGCTGCTTGCAACGGCCTCATCGAGGTGAATCGGGACACGGCCGTTGCAAGCAACGACGCCACAACATTTCACGCATTTCACTCTTCACTCCTCCCGCAGCAGGCCACACACTCCCGTGCAATGATTCATACAATTTCGCAGATACGCGTCCGCTACGCCGAAACCGACCGCATGGATGTGGTTTACCACAGCAACTATCTCGTCTGGTTCGAGACCGCCCGCATCCTGATGCTCGACGAGATCGGCATCCCCTACCTCGAAATTGAGGCCAGCAACCTGCACCTGCCCGTGCTCACCGCCAGCGCGGTATACAAACGCCCCGCGCGCTTTGACGATCGACTGGAGATCCACCTCTTCATGCGCGCAAAACCCCGCGCCCGGTTCCACTTTGACTACGAAGTGCGCCGTGGCGACACACTCCTCGCCACTGGCAGCACCAGCCATGGCTTTATGGATACAAACGGCAAAGCCCTGCGCCCGCCCGCAGCGTTTTTAGCCAAAATCGACGTCGCTTGGAAACCTGAGGCGGGCGCCGCAATTGACCTGTAAACCACGACTTTCGACCCGCTCGCTACAGTACAATACAATACACGCCACCGAATATGACTCATTACTTTAAAACGATCATGCTGCTCTCGCTCGCTTGCCTCACCGCGGGTAGTACCTTCGCCGAGGACGAGGATACCCCCTTGGCCAAAGAAATGTCAGCAATGAACACCGCCTATCGCAGCCTATCAAAAGCATTCCGTAGTGGGCCCAACCCCGACCAGCGCGCCGAATATATCGCACAAGTCGAGACCATCCTCAAGCATGCCAAAGCATCGGTCGAGTTAGTCCCCGCACTGGCGGACACACTCGCACCTGAGCAAAAAAACAGCATGCGCGCCGACTATACCGCGGCTATGCAAAAAAGCATACAAACACTCGAGCAGCTACTCGCTGCGCTCGAAGCTCAAGACTACGCCGCCGCAACGGAACGACTCGTCCAACTAAAAAAGCAAAAAAGCGCAGGACATCAGCGATTCCAGGAAGACTAGGACTACAGATCGCCGCGCTTTCAGGCACCGCATGATTCGCCTAATTGGCACTGCAGTTCCTCACACACCGCTTCGGTGCCCGCCAGGTATGGACAGAAATCCATCTGCGGGTGAAACGCTCTTAACGGAAACGGACTCGCTTCGAGGAATTTAAACGCGACGCCCGCGCCGGCACACAGCGCATAGGCCGCGGCGATGTCCCAGACCTTGACGCGAAAATCGACCACCCCGGTCAAATAGCCAGTCGCCACATACGCAGCGCTCAGCGCGCCACTGCCCAGGCAACGCACGCGGTATTTTGCGAGTAAGGGCTTGAGCTTATCCAGCAGCTCAAGATCGATCGGAAAATGCAGGCCTAACATCGTCTGCGCATCGGCCGCCATACGATCGCGATTCACCGTCTTTTGATTGCGTTGTAGGCCAAAACCAGCGCCGCCCTCTAGCAACGCATCGGTGCTGTAATCGTAAATAAACCCATACACCGGCATCCCATCGTGCAGTAAAGCCAACGAAATGGCACAAACCGGAAAGCCGAGCGCATAATTATTAGTGCCATCGATCGGATCGATCACCCAAGCGAATCCAGTGCCGAGTGTTAACACCTCATCGAGCGGATTCGCTTCTTCGCTACAATAGTCATCCTCAGCGAAATCCCGCCGCAGCGCCGCAAACACATTCTCCGAGATCGCAAAGTCAGCAAAGGTCACCCGAGTGTCGTCCTCCTTCCACTCACTGGCGACTTGGCCAAACTGACGACCGAAAAATGCCGTCTGCGCCTTTACCGCCACTCGCCCCGCATTGATGCGGTGGCGCAACTGCAGATCAAACTGCGCCTGTGCTTGCCGGTTGAGTGATTTTTTCATCGTTGCTATCAATCAGTCTGCGGGCACTCAGGGACAAGCGCAAACCGCGACCGAGTTGGCACTACGGACGCCCACGCCCGAAACCTCGAAACGGACGCCCCGCGCGCTTCTGCTTGGCGGCTCTGCCTGCGGACGCATCTTTATCTTTGGGCTTTTCCTTCCCCTCGCGGGGTTTGGAAACTCGTTTACCCGAGGCACGCACACCGCGCGCAGGGCGGCGATCTTTAGGATCCTCTGGCAGCGCAATACCTTCGCGGTGCAGCGCCTCGATCGCTTCGTCATGAAAGTCATGCTCACGCACCGTCGTAAGGGTTAGCTTAATCAACTTCTCAATAGCCTTAAACCGGGACACATCTTGATCGATCTCCGAGCAGAAGCTCATCGCCCTGCCACTCTCGCCCGCACGCGCCGTGCGACCGATACGGTGCACGTAATTCTCCGCATCCATCGGCAGGTCGTAATTAATTACCAAACCGATATTTTTGACGTCAATCCCGCGCGCCGCCACATCGGTGGCGACCAGCACGGGCGTTTCGCCCAGCTTAAAGCGCCGCAACGCATCCTCACGTGCCGCCTGTGTGCGATCTCCATGGATCGTATCTGAGCGAATCCCATCACGATTCAAATGCGTCGCAATCAACCGAGCATCACGCTTGGTCCGGGTAAAGATCAGGCAGAGTTCTTCCTGTTTTTCAAAGTATTGGCTGTGCAGCAAATCCAGCAACAGCGCAGGCTTATCGCGAAGTCGCACAAACAGCACCGACTGATCAATCTTCTCAGCCGTCGTGCCCTCTGGATCGATACGAATCTCCTCTGGATTGTTCAACAGCCCCGTGGCCAGCTTAGCCACGCCCTTCGCCATCGTCGCAGAAAACAGCAGCGTCTGCCGCTCCTTAGGCACATCGCTGACGATTTCGCGCAAGTCATCAATGAAGCCCATCGCCAACATGCGATCCGCCTCATCGAGCACCAAGCACTCCACACCGCTCAAATTTGCATGCCCCTGTTTCATCAAATCCAGCAAGCGCCCGGTCGTCGCCACCAATATATCTAAGCCAAAATACAGCTCCTTGGTCTGCGGCGTCTGCGACACACCGCCATAGATCATCGCGATCTTTAGATCTAAATGTGCTCCATAGGTGCGAAAACTCTCGGTCACCTGCACCGCCAGCTCACGCGTTGGCACCAAAATCAAATTCCGCACCCCGCGCCGAAACGGCTTACGCCCCTGCGTCGCGATACGATGCAGCATCGGCAAAGCAAATGCCGCCGTCTTGCCCGTGCCAGTCTGCGCACAGGCCAATAGGTCGCGGCCTTCGAGCAACAGAGGGATGGCCTGCGCCTGAATCGGCGACGGCTCCGCATAGCCTTTCTCCTCCAGCGCGCGCTGGATCGGTTCGATTAAGGGCAGGTCTTTGAATTCTGTGTGACTCATAGTTACGATCAACACCGCACCGTATGAATAAAACCGCCTTTATCGACAAGAAAGCGCCCCGAACTGAAATTGGCCGGTACGACGCGATATTTTCACACTCAAACCCTTCTCACCACGGCAACACCTCAGGTAACCCGCAGTGGCAGAGTGGCCGTTGCGAGCAGCAGCGCGACCACAAGATCGGGTGCGTAGCGAAGCAGAACCTATAACTGTTTTCAGTCCAGGCTTGCCAAGTAGATTTGAACCGCTTCTCTATCTCAATTTCAGGAGAAGTGGCAGAGTGGCCGAATGTGACTGACTCGAAATCAGTTGTGCTAGAAATGGCACCGGGGGTTCGAATCCCTCCTTCTCCGCCATTTAAGGCGAAGCCGTAAAATTGCGGTAAGAAGGATGAGATGCGAACCACTGGGTTCGACGCAGCGAAGCGCAGATGGGACGCCGCAGGCGGTCTCGAAGAGATTTTGCGCAGCAAAACCAATCCCTCCTTCTCCGCCATTTAAGACGAAGCCGTAAAATTGCGGTAAGAAGGATGAGATGCGAACCACTGGGTTCGACGCAGCGCAGCGCAGATGGGACGCCGCAGGCGGTCTCGAAGAGATTTTGCAAAGCAACACCAATCCCTCCTTCTCCGCCATTTAAGGCGAAGCCGTAAAATTGCGGTAAGAAGGATGAGATACGAACCACTGGGTTCGACGGAGCGCAGCGCAGATGGGACGCCGCAGGCGGTCTCGAAGAGATTTTGCGCAGCAACACCAATCCCTCCTTCTGCGCCATTTGACGCAGTCAAAGCAAACATTCGCGCAGCGAGAAAGGGATGAGAACCATTGCTCGGCGAGAATGCAATAAACTAACGCTACGAAAATTAAACAAATTAACTATTGTTGACACCGATATTTTAGCACAGCACAGTCCCTGTTCGATGTCCGCATCTGCACTACAGAAAGTTAAGGTAGCTCCACCCGAAACCTGGGTGGAGCGCTATGGTGATTATTTATATGGCTATGCGATGTCTCGGTTGCACGACGCCGAACTGGCCGCCGACTGCGTGCAAGAAACTTTCATGGCCGGAATCAAAGCCCTCGATCGATTTGACGGCAGCCGCGACATCAAGTTCTGGTTGCGTGGGATCATGAGTCATAAAATCGTCGATGAGATCCGAAAATCGGTCAAAGAAAACAAGGTCGACATCGACACTGAAGACGAAACCCTGCTCGAAAGCTTCTGGTATAAATATAGTGTTTCCGCCACGGCGGACGGCTCGCCCTGGCAATTCAACCCGCGCAAACACTGCGACAACAATGAATTCTGGGAAGTCCTAGACGAGTGTATTCAGCAAGTAAAGAACCCAGCACACGACGTCTTTATTCTACGCGTCTTAGAGGATAAAAGCGCAGACGAGGTTTGCCGTATTATGGATATTTCTCCGAGCTACTTATGGGTGCTGCTGCATCGGGCGCGCTTACAACTAAAAGTGTCACTCGAAGCTAAGTGGACAGGCAAAGACGCCAAGTAACTCCCACGTTACCCCTTCCCCATGTAACCCTGCAAGCGACTCTCAAAGGCAGTATCGAAAGAAGGTGGAGATACGCTTTCTCAATTCAAAAAAATGGCTTAAACTTCATGTGAAAAGCTGCATTTTTCCACGAACAATTCAATCGACTACACTTGCCCCAAAGCCCAACAAGACTGTGAACAGAATAAACGGCGCCGCGACACATACATAACAGCTCAGATGTCATACCGCCAACGCCTGACGAGTCTCAATCCAGATTCGCTTTCAACTTATCCGATCTGAGTTGCGAATGATCTGACTCATGTTTTGATTCTTTGTTCAGAACTGTTATCTTATTATGCTAGCTCGGCTGAATCTACGTGATTTTTTTCAAATTAACCTCTCCGCATTGACCCAGTGTTTTCTTTGGGTCATGCCGCCTTCGGCTCAGAACAACTTTTTATAAAGATGCCCACCTACGTTTATCAAGAAATCCTCCCCGACGGCAGCGACGGTGAAGCCTTTGAATACATCCAGAGCATGTCCGAAGAGGCGCTCAAACGACACCCGAAGACGGGCAACCCCGTACGCAAAGTCTTCCACGCGCCCAATGTCTCAAGTAAATACACCGAAGGCAGCACCAAGAATAAATTGAGCGACGAAAACGTCGAGAAGCACGGTTTCACTCGCTACGAGAAGGACAAAGTTACTGGTCGCTACAACAAGACCGCCGGCAAAGACAAACGCGCGCCCGACGTAGTCGACGCCAACCAACTAAAGAAGATGCAGCAAAAAGGCATCTTGTAGGAGGCGGCAAAAATAACTCCTGCAATGCTCCAATTAAAACATCCAGCGCATCAGACCTGGATTTAATTGAATTGAGTCGAGCTTTACTTCGCCACGGAGTTCACCGTCTAACTTGAGCGTATAGGCGAATGGTAATTCACCTTTTCCTTGCGGACGGTAATCGGACAACTGCAGCGACAACTGCTGACGTTCACCGTCGTGCTCGAAATAAACAAAACGGACGCGCTCTAAGCCTGTCTCGGGATCCAACAAATGGATGATCGAGTCCTGAGCGGATATTCGATTCTGAATCGTCCAGTAGATTTGGCCCTCAAAGGTCTGATCCGCCTCCCACGTATAAACTAGCACATCTGGCAACTGATTCGAGGCCAAGGCCAACACCGCTCCCTCTAAAAGGATCGTCTGCTGATCCAGCAGATCGGGCAGCACCTGCTGCTGTATCTTTCCTTCGGCGTCTTCAATTTTAATCTTCGCCGTGTCATCATCGCCACTGTAAACCATCTTTAAGGCATCGTCCTCGAGCGTCTTACTCACCAACCGAGGCAACTTCGCGAGTAACTTCAGCCTAAATTCAAGACCATCTTTGATGTAGTTCCCCTGCAGAATAACATCCTGCACCTCAGACAAGCCAGACGCAGTCCGATATTTCTCTAAAATAAATCCCAACGATAGTAATTCTCCGTCGTCTGCGGCGGATACTGGTGTGACTGCCAGCAAATCCTCCGAGGCATCCATTGCCTCGGTCTGGTTCGCTTGTCCTTCAGACGGTAACACCGAGTACACGGCCATCTCCTGTGTGTATTGCCAAAAGGCATACAGCAACAACATCGAAAACAGCAGCGTCAGCCCTGCCAGATTGATCAGGGCCAGATACCAAGACTTTCGACGCACCCGTACTCCAAAAGGTAAGATCATCACATGGGAGGACTTCTTCCGACCAGAAGTGTGCCGGTCAGCAGGTCTCTTTCGAGACAGCTTGCCTGCTGCGACATTTTCTTCCTTGCGAGATTTCACAATTTACCTGCTGGTAGCGGTTTTTAGTTTTCTAGACATTTGCGAACGACTGCTGGCAGATCATCTGCGGCACTGCGAATGACAGCAATTTACATGCAATTCTGAAAGTAAGCTTTAGCCGAGTACACGACACATCGCTGAACCGCCAAAGTAAATGCCTACAAGGCCTCAGAGCCCTCTTCGTCAGTACGGATGCGAACAGCGCTTTCGACTGGAATGACGAAGACCTTACCATCGCCGATCTTGCCAGTCTTAGCAGCGTTGACGATCGCCTGAACTGCAGCGTCGACGATATCGTCTTCGACGACGGTTTCGAGCATCGTCTTGGGCAGGAAATCGACGGTATATTCACTGCCACGATAGATTTCGGTATGTCCTTTTTGACGGCCGAAGCCTTTGACCTCAGTGACGGTCATGCCTTCGATGCCGACTGCGGCGAGGGCTTCTTTCACTTCATCGAGTTTAAAGGGTTTAACGATAGCTTTAATCAATTTCATAAGAATGTATTCTGTTTGAGTTTAATGATGTGAACCTTGAAATGTTAATTATTCGAAGTGGTAAGCAGTCTCGCCATGCTCAGCGAGATCAAGGCCGGTATGTTCCACCTCTTGATCGACGCGCAGGCCAGTGGTCTTCTTACAGACAAACACGATGATTGTCGTCGCAACTGCAGACCATGCAATGACCACGCCCAGAGCAAACAGCTGCGTGCCAAGTTGACCGACCATGTCATCAACGCCGGTGCCGCCAAAGGCTGCCGTGCCGAACACCGCCACCATGATCGTGCCCATGATGCCACCGACACCGTGCACCGCAAACACGTCGAGTGTGTCGTCAATCTTGAGTTTACCCTTAACAAAACCACAAGCGAAGTAGCAGATGGAACCGGCCATCAGGCCGATCAGGACCGCACCCAGTGGGCCCACATTACCAGACGCTGGAGTAATCGAAGCCAAACCTGCCACCATACCAGTCACAATACCCACGAGACCAGGCTTACCAGTCTTCTTCCATTCGATCACCATCCAGGTCAAACTCGCAACCGCTGCGGAAATATGTGTGACCAACATCGTCATACCTGCGGACTCATTGGCCGCAAGCTGACTACCAGCATTGAAGCCGAACCAACCGACCCACAACATCGACGCACCAATCATTACCATACCTGGGCTGTGTGGGATGTGTAGCTTCTTTGGAAATCCTTCACGCGGGCCAACGAAGTAAGCCAGTAGAAGCGCGGAGATACCTGCAGTGGCATGCACCACGATGCCTCCGGCGAGATCGATCACACCACGTTCTTGCAGCCAACCACCGCCCCACACCCAGTGAGTTACTGGTGCATAGACGAGTACGAGCCAAAGCGCAGTAAACAGCAGAATTGCACTAAACTTCATGCGCTCCACAAAAGCACCGACGATCAAACCAGGCGTGATGATCGCAAACGTCATCTGGAACATGATGAACACTGATTCTGGAATATCACCACTCAAGTCTGCAGTCGTAATCCCTTTCAATCCGAACTGTTGAAAATCGCCCAACCACGCGCCACCGCCAGAGAAAGCCATCGTATAGAGGCACAGCACCCACATCACTGAGGCCAAGCAGGCGATCGCGAAACAGTGCATCAGCACCGACAGGACATTCTGCGCACGGACTAGACCGCCATAGAACAGCGCCAAGCCGGGCAACGTCATAAACAGTACCAGCACTGTGGCAGTTAACATCCACGCAGTGTTGCCACTATCAGCGGTCGCGGGGACCTGCGCCACCTGCTCGGCGACAGCTGTTAGTCCAGCCTCTTGGGCGAATAAAAAGCCTGGTGCCAATGAAAGCAGCAGGAATAAGATTAAACGGTGGGTATTTTTCATCTCTATTTGTGATCAGTATTTGTTAGTTCACAAACAAAGAATGTTAGTCCGCCACAATGAACAAGTTATTTTTCACTCAACTACATGCGAGAAATTGATCTGACCCTCAAAAAATCACATCTGCCCCTCAGACACCGCTCCAAATAATGTGGCCTCTGTTGTTAGACAGGGGAACTGCCGCGACACCCCCACCCCGACTCTGCTCCCCAATCTTACGATCGAGGCCACGAATCGGCCACAAAAAAAACCGGCCACCCTCGAGGGGATGGCCGGTGAAATAGAGCGAACTGAATCAGTTTAGACTAGAGGGCTTCGGGGCCCGACTCGTCGGTACGGATACGGATAGCGTTTTCGACAGCAATGATGAAGACTTTGCCGTCCCCAATCTTGCCAGTCTTAGCAGCTTTGACGATCGCGTCGGATGTCTTAGCTGCGTCTGCATCGTCAACGACGATTTCGACCATGACCTTGGGAAGGAAGTCGACGGTGTATTCACTGCCGCGATAGATTTCGGTATGGCCTTTTTGGCGACCGAATCCCTTTACCTCAGTTACGGTCATCCCTTCGATGCCGATATCTGCGAGTGCTTCTTTGACCTCTTCGAGTTTGAAGGGCTTGATGATTGCTTTGACCAATTTCATAATAATGTAATGTAGGTTATTTAAGTTACTTGGCTAGGCTTAATTAGCGAGTGCGAGCTGTACCAAAGTCAGGATAGGCTTCTTGACCGTGCTCGCCGATGTCGAGACCTTCAGCCTCTTCTTCAGGAGAGACACGAACACCCATGACCACCTTCAAGATACTGAAGACAACGTAGGAGAAGATAAAAGCGAAGGCACCAATCGAAAGTGTGCCGATCAGCTGGATGCCGAATCCGGCAGCATCACTGAAGAGCGCGACAGCAAGTGTGCCGAAAATACCACAGACACCGTGCACGGAGATCGCACCGACTGGATCATCAATCTTGACCTTATCGAAGAAGATGATGGAGAAAACAACGAGGATACCAGCGATGAGGCCAGTCAGGATCGCATACGCAGGCATAATGGAGTCAGCACCGGCAGTGATGCCGACCAGACCCGCAAGGATACCATTGAGTGCCATCGAAAGGTCAGGCTTCTTGAGGAAGAACCAAGAAGTGAACATCGCCCCCAGGCCACCAGCCGCAGCAGCGAGTGCTGTGGTTACGAAGACCAGCGAGACGAGGAATGGGTCTGCATTGAGAACCGAACCACCATTGAAACCGAACCAACCAAGGAAGAGCAGGAAGACACCAATGGTAGCGAGTGGCATACTGTGGCCAAGGATCGGACGAATCTGACCGTTAATGTACTTACCAGCACGAGGTCCAAGAACCATCACACAAGCCAAGGCAGCGAAACCACCGAAAGCGTGTACCAATGAAGAACCAGCGAAATCATAGAAACCACGCTCTGCGAGCCAGCCGCCACCCCACTGCCATGAGCCAGTGATCGGATATGCGAACATCACCAACAATGTAGCGAAGATCATGAAGGAAGAGAGCTTTACGCGCTCAGCAACTGCACCAGAGACGATGGTTGCCGCAGTCGCAGCGAACATCGCTTGGAAGATGAAGTCTGTATACCAAGTGTAATCAGCATACTCAGCAGTCATCATTGCGACGGACGCTTCAACATCGAACCATGAACCCATGGCGAACACGCCGGCGGATCCTTCTTCGAACCCAGGATACATCGCATTGAAGCCCCATAGCGCGTAAGTCAAAACACCCATGCAGATGATGAATACATTCTTGAACAGAATGTTGACTGTATTCTTAGCTTGGCCGAGGCCAGACTCAACAGTTGCGAAGCCGAGGTGCATAATAAACACCAGAGCAGCTGCAATCAGCAGCCAAAGGTTACTGATCGTAAAAAAGGCAGCACCGGGTGTTTCCATAAATGCGGCATAGCCGTCTTCAAAGGAAACTGCATCGGTAACAGCCTCAACTACTTCAGCAGTTTCAATAACAGGGAGTTCCTGCGCGCCGAGACTCCCGGCAAACAAGAACGCCGAGCTGCCGAGCAGCAAAGCGAGAAGGGTTTTTTTAATCTTCATGATTCTATTTAGTTTAGTTTTATTTGGTTTTGTAGGAATTGAGTCAGGTCAAGCCCGCAAACGAGAGGGCCGACTGAGCCCGTCAATAAGAACGAACACCGCCCAACAAGCATACCGCATGCCAATATACCAAAAGGCCTAAATAAAGACGTGCAAAACATAGCACTGCAACCCTGCGCGCTCGCGCAAACAACCCGCTGCCCCTACTTGATTTCATTGCCGCGTAGCAGCGCCAAGATAATCATACGCAAGGTGGCCCGCGACGAAGATGGCCTTGCTGCCGATCAAAGCAGTAAGCGCGCCGCGATTAGTGCTGCGCGCGCTTACCCCGAAAGACGGCGACAAAGTCTTCCAAAATCAGATAAAAACAGGGCACTAGCACCAGCACAATGATGGTCGCAAATAAGATCCCGAAGCCGAGTGATATCGCCATCGGGATCATGAAGCGCGCTTGGCGGGAGGTCTCCAAAATCATCGGCGCCAATCCGCCGAAAGTCGTTAGCGTCGTCAGCAGAATCGCTCGAAAACGCGCGATGCCGGCTTGCTGGATCGCAATCGCAGGCGTTACGCCTGCATCGCGCTGACGACGATTTGCGAAGTCGATCAACACCAAGGAATCATTCACCACCACACCCGATAGCGCCACCACACCGAATAAACTCATTAGACTCAAGTTGTAGCCCATGATCACGTGGCCAATCACCGCGCCAACGATACCAAATGGAATGCAACACATGATTACCAGCGGCTGGTAGTAATTATTAAACGGGATCGCCAGTAATGCGAAGATACAAAACAGCGCCATCAGTAAACCAATCACCAGCGTCTGCATACTCTCAGCCATATCCGCCTGACGTCCCTCGAACTTCCACGACAATCCAGGAAATTCCTGCATCAAGGCAGGCATTACCGTGGCTTCCAAATCATTCATGATCGGCCCGACATCGCCATCGCGCTTCGTCTCCGCGGTCACCTCAATCACGCGGCGTCCATTGTTGCGCTCGATCACTGTAAACGCACGACCGCGCTCAATATCCACGGCATCTAAAATCGGGATTTCGCCGCCCTGTGGGGTCAGTAGCACCAAGTTCTCAATATCAAATTCCGAGCCGCGTTGAGACTCTGGCAAGCGCACCATGGTCTTGACTTCGTTGCGCCCACGCAGCTGGCGCAGCGCTTCTGCGCCATAAAAACTATGCCGAATCTGCTGCGCAATCGTGCGTGCATCTAAGCCCAGCGCTTGCGCGTCTGGTTTCACTGTAAAGTCAAACTGCATCTTACCGAGCTGCACCCCATCATCGACGTCCTTGATGTTGGCAAATTTCTGCAAGGCCGCGGCAACTCGTTCACCTGCGACATCAAGGGTGCCGACATCACGATGACTCAGCTGAATCGTCAGCCCTTTCTGCCCACCGCCAGGCCCGCCGCGGTCAGCTTGAAAGTTGACTGAATCAACTCCCGCCACTGGGCCCATATTCGCACGCCATTTGCTGGTAAAAGCGGCGGTGCTGACTGTGCGCACTTCAGGATCAGTCAAATAAACGCGCATATCAAACTGATGGCTACCACCTTTGCCCAGATTGAGAAAGACCCCTTGCGCTTGTTGAATACCACCATGTTCAATAATTGTTTTACGCGCGGCCTCCCCCATAATTTTGGCCACTACTTCAGTCTCTGCAACTGGGGCACCGATCGGCAGACGAGCGGAAGCAAAGGCATAATCCGAATCTGGGCGCTCGATCTGAATGACACGAATACGCCCACTTTGCACATAGCCAATAGTCATTAGCAACACTGCGACACCAACCGCCACTACCATATAACGATTGCCGAGGAATTTGCCCAGCAATGGGCCATAGACATCACGCACGATATGCGCGAACCAGTGACTGAAGCGTTGCTGAAAACCATGCAATGTCCCGCCGATACCGCTCCGCTTGATATCCTTTTGATGCGACAGGTGGGCGGGCAAGATGTAGAGCGACTCAATCAACGAAACCGCAAACACCGCGATCACCACGATTGGAATCGAAGCAAAGAACTTGCCCATCATCCCCGGCACCCAGAGTAAGGGCATAAAGGCGACTATATTGGTCAACACACTAAAGGTTACCGGCATTGCCACCTCGCGAGTGCCGACAATCGCTGCTTCATGAAACGGCAATCCCTTTTGATGCCAGCTATAAATATTCTCGCCTACCACAATCGCATCATCGACCACGATCCCCAAGGTGATGATGAACGCGAACATACTGATCATATTAATCGTAGCGCCGAAAAACGGCATGATCAAAAACGCCCCTAAGAACGAGATAGGAATCCCCAGCATCACCCAAAACGCAAGTCGTGCTTCGAGGAACAGCCCCAACACGCAGAGTACCAGCACCAGACCAAAGAAGGCATTGCGCAGCAGCAGTTCCGCACGTTGCTCAAACATCTTGGCCTTACTGTTTAAGATGTCGACGTGCACGCCTTCAGGCAGTGTCACCTTAAGCTCTTCGACCGCCTCAGCCACCGCAGCCGCGACTTTACCGGGCGTCTGATCTCCCACTCGATACACATCGATCTTTAGCGCACGTTGTACGTCGATCGTCGTCTCACCGTTTGCATCCTCTACCACACGGCCGTAACGCGCATAGCGATCTGACTCCTGAAACCCGTCAATCACCTTGGCAATATCACCCAAATAGACCCGCGAGCCGTCGGCATTGGTTACAATCGGGATACTCTCAAACTCCTCCGCCCAATCACGCTTCTCAGTCACGCGCACCAGAATCTCACCACCAGATGTTTTAACCCCACCACCGGGTAAATCAACCGCCGCGTTACGCACACGCGAGGCGATCGCGCCCAGCGTCAGCCGATATTCACGCAATGCCTGACGATCGACTTCAATCGTCACCTCGTAATCGCGCACACCAACCAACTCCACCTGAGTCACATCCGAGCTCTGTAAAATACGATCTCGTATCAGCTCTGCGGCCTCTCGCATCGTCCATTCACTATGCGAACCATAGATCACTAAATCCAACACATCGCGTCTATAGCTAGAAACCGACACCTTCGGTTCCTCGGCCTCATCTGGGAAGGTGCGAATCCGATCAATCTCATTCTTAATATCAGCATATAGCTGCTGTATATCTTGCCCGGAGGCGACCTCTGCATTGACTGATCCACTACCCTCATTCGCATTTGAAATAATTTCATCGATGCCATTCAACGATTGCAGCGCTTCCTCAATCGGCAGAATGATCCCCTCCTCGACTTCCTCAGGCGAGGCACCGGGATAGCTCACCGAAATCCGCACACGGTCCAACTCCATTTCTGGGAAAAATTCCTTAGTCGTGCGAAAGCTGACAATCAAGCCGCCCACAACGAGCACGAGCATGAGTAAATTCGACGTCACAGAATGGCCAGCCATCCATGCGATCGATCCTTTCTCCCGTAAAAACGAACTAGAGGGTGATTGCTGATTTTTCATAGCACAGTGGACACTTGAAATTATTGAGTAGCAGGACGATCAGACATTTCAGCCAGCGACTTGGCTTCGCCCGCAACCGTCACTTCCATTCCATCCGCAGCGAAGCTGAGTGATGAGGTGATCAACTGCTCGCCCGCAGCGAGCCCTTCGCCGATGACGACTGTGTCGCGATTTTTCCAAAGCACTGACACTGAGCGAATCTCCAGCGTCGCGTCGGGTCGCCGCAACCAGACATGGTCATCATTACGTAACGTCTCACGCGGGATCAGAAAAGTGTTTGGCATTGGATGGCCCACCAGGTCGACGGTGACATACGCGCCGAGTAGCAACTTCGCCCGCCCAGCGTTCTGCGCCTCCAACCCGAGCGGATCACGTACCTCGACTAAGACGCGCGCCATACGGCCATTAGGGTCTAAGTCGCCAAGTAAACTAATAATACGCCCTGTCATCGGTGACTCGGCCCCACTAATACTGACCAATGCTTCGCCGCCAGGTATCTCCAATACGGGCACCCGATTCACAGGAATCGAAACGCGCACATAAAAGCTATCCGTCGAAACCACATGTGCAACATCGCCACCGATACCCGCCAGTGAGCCGACCTCAACGGATTTCTCCAACACCTGCGCATTAAACGGTACAGCAATCTCGGTACGCGACAAATCCAAACGCGCTCGATCCACCGCCGACTGCGCACTGCGCTGCATCGCTTGCGCCTGTTTCAACTGTGGCTCACGCAGCGCTAAAGATGAACTCTCCGCCAAGATATCACTCGATTCACCGAGCAACTGCCACTCTCGACCTGCGACACGTTGAAAGCCCATCTCCAATTCCAGCTCTGCCTCGCGGAGCTCCAGGGTGCTCTGCGCCTGCGCCAACTGCAGCTCATAATCATCCGCCTCGATTTGCGCGAGAACAGTGCCCGCAGCGACATGCTGGCCTTCTAAAAAGTCCGCTGCTATCTCGACCACTTGGCCACTGACTTGTGCCTTCAGCTTAACCTCGCGAGCAGCAACCACGAGCCCCATGCCTTCGACGCGCACGCCGGCGTTTGCCATTATCAGCGGCTCAATATCGACCAGCACTTGCATGGCCCGAGGCTGGCGTTTCTTCGCCTCAGGTGCGCTCGCCTTGAGCCCCGCCATGACGAGATAACCAACGCCAACGATACCGAGACAGATGAGAGAGATTAAGAGTTTAGACTTCATAGCTTAAAGGTCGGGAGTTGTCCGCCCAGCGCTTGATGCAGCGCAATACGGGCTTTAAATAAATTAGCAACTTGGCTGATTTCATCGCGCTCAAGGTTCTGCACCGAGACTAGAGATGAGGTGACATTTAAATAATCACTCAGCCCATTGGCGTAACGATTGCGCGCAGCAGAAAGCGTCTGCCGAGCGAGACCGAGCTCAGCACGGAGTGCTTCTAGTTGCTCGCGAACTTTCCGCTCCAGCATCAGCGCATCTTCGACTTCCTTAAAGGCAATCAACACTGCCTGCCGATAGTTTGCGACTGCCTCATCGACGACTGCCAGCTGCTTTTCAACTTCCAGCTTGCGACGTGCTCCGTCCAGAATCGGCGCAACGATACGTCCGGTAAATTTACCAAGCCAATCGTCGAACAGATCTTCAAAGTCCTCTGCTGCAGTCGAACTACTTAGACCAAGCGAAACACTCGGCAAACGATCCGCTCTTGCCGCAGCGACATTCCAATCCGCCGCCTCGATCCGTCGCAACGCGGCGCGTACATCTGGGCGTTGCTCCAACAAATCGCTCGGCACACCCGCGCTCGGCATCGGTGCTAGAGTCGGCGTGATTTGCCAATCGATCTGCAACGGCTCAGAGGCAGCTTGGCCTAATAAAAGGTTGAGCGCATATTGCGATGCGGAGCGCTCCGCCTCCGCGCGTGGAATATTAGAACGGGTGCGAGCGACGGTCTGCCGCTGCTGATAGACGTCCAACGAATTTGCCTGTGAGTTCCGAAAACGTAGCTCAATCAACTCCAGCTGTGTGCGGTTAATCTCCAACTGCTGTTGCAGCAAGGCAACACGATGCTCCGCCTCGATAATCTCAATCCAACGATTTGCGACGCTCGCAGAGATCGTCAATGCGGTGCTTTGCAAATCATCGGCCGAGGCCACCGCGCGTGCTTCGGCGGCACTCTGGGTCGAGCGAATCTTGCCCCAGAGATCGACATCGTAATTTATGCCCAACCCGACTTCGTAGTTATTCGAAGCCGCATCACCCTCGTTGCGCCACGTGCGATCATAGCCTGAGGTAAGCGATAGCTCTGGATATAAGTCGGCACCCGCTTGGAGTGCCGCGGCTTCTGACTGACGCAGACGTGCCCACGCCTGTGCGATATCTAGATTGTCCGTAAAGGCACTCGCTTGCAACGCGTCGAGATCGCTGCGGTTAAATGCGCTCCACCACACCGCATCGAGCGCCACAGTTGAAGTTGCCGGCCTCGAGCCACTAAATGCTGATGGCAACGGTTGTAAGTCTGCCGACTCGCGCTGGGCCGCAGTGTAACAGCCCGAAAGAATAAATAAGGGAGCCACACACACAGCGACGGTTTGGATTAAAGTCGCTTTCATCACTGCTTATTTGCCTCCAACATACCCATAAGTCCTGCCAATGAAAATTGATAAATATGCTCCGCAATCGTCTCCGGGTTCGGCAGGCACAACTCCGGTGTCGCACCCATTTCACGAATCAACCGAGTAAAGTTATAAAACTGAAATTGAGCAACGACACTGACCATCGCCAAGTGCACCTGCTGCTCCGGGACCTTCGGTCCAAGGATACTGGAGACGATGTTCCACATCTGTGCCTGGTTTTGACTGATCAGCTCCGAAAAAATCATATCGATCGCAAAAGTTGGCTCCGCGAACTCCTTTGCAAGCATCCGACATAGATATCCAGCGTCCGCAGCGCTGAAAATCTGAGAAATCAGCGCCGCGATATAATGCCGCAGTCGCTGCTCGGGCGACACCCCCTCCTCCGCAAGCACCACTGGAAACGACGCATTGGCTTGCGCAAAAGCAGCTCGGAGCGCTGCCAAATAGAGGGCCTGCTTATCGCCAAAGTGATAATTCACCGCCGCAATATTCGCCTCAGCCTGCTCAGAAATGGCTGCCATCGTGGTCTTCTCGAAGCCACGCTCAGCAAACAAGGCCATCGCCACCTGCAACAAACGCCCGCGCGTCTTCTGTTCTTTAGCTACTCCCATCGTTATCAATTAAATGATTCAAACGTACATTTGAATCTTTTGTTTTAAAAAATGCAAATAAAGTTCCACGGTGTAACATTCAGCAGATCATCGCATACCGTCTAAACCGCTACTTCTGATTCATCAGAAAGTCCTGATGATGCTGGAGTTGCTGATCCAGCGAAGTGACGAGCACCACTGATGTAGCAAAAAACATAATGACTGCATTCGAGACCGCATCACTACTGCTAGAGTCCTGAATACGCTTGGAAAAGTCCTGATTCAAGGCTTCGAGTACTTGGTACAACGCCTTCAATTGCTGCAGCTCCCAGTCTGGCTCGCCGCCCTGCAACTGCACAAAATACTGCTTCGTCAAATACGAGCCCACCGTTCGGTGCAGGGTCTCCCGCGTCGAGCAAAACGGAATATGGAAACTAGCCATTGCCTTCAGCTCCTGCAGCACGGGACAGCCACTGGTCGCCATCATCAGCCCCATCAGTGAATTAATCCCCACTTGCAGGTCGCAATCGTTATAATAATGACGCTCACTCGCCTCGACCGTGACCTGCACACGCTCGGTCGATTTATTCTCCGCAAACGCCTCCACCAAGCCATGGATACGGGTCGCAACTGGACAATATTGACAATCGGACGTCTTCAACGGACAGCACGCACACTGCTTATGTTGCAATCGAGCCCACTCTGGATAATCAGTGCTCTCCTCGACTCCAGGCTGCTTGGTCTCGACATCAAAAACCACTTCCCGATCCTTGAGTTGAAATATATAGCGCACGATTCCGTCATTCATCTGCACACACTACGAGTGCCATCTGCCTAACATCGATCCATCAATAGCAGAATACCCATTTTTCAGAAATTAATTACCACACTTAGGTTTTTTAACCCCAGGCGCGCAGATTTTAGCTTATGCCAGCCAAGGAAAACCCCCCATCGCCTGAATCTGAAATTTGCATACCGCGATAAACATCAACCAGACTTCAACGGGCCGATCACTTTTTTGACTGAGCGGTGTATGAGCGCATCCGCACACAATGCAATTTACCCGATTTAGACCCGATGCTGTAACTTTTAAGTCGCTGCTTACTTAATCGCCATGCAGCAAAAGACTGCATGCATCAGACCCGAAACCTCTCGGCTCCTCAAATACAGAGTGACCTGTCTACATTCAGTCGCACCTTTACAGCTATAAAATAATATAAAAATGTTGCAGCCCCGCACTAATGAGAGTAGGTCTCATTAGCACTTAGGAGTGCCTCTCGACACACAGCTACTTTTGCTTGAGCCCGTGATACAGCACAACACCAACAATACACTTTATTGAAGCGCACGAATACAGGCATCGCACTCCAAGGCAACCAGGCAGGCCCAACAATCTCCTGCCCGTTTCAGCCTGCACAAATACTCAGTTGGAACGACACACACAGTGAGTTTTCTGGCAGACTGGTATCAATCAAAGATGGCCTTGATTACCTCAGCCTGCAACTCCGCATTGATAGCCCACTATCGATCAACATCGACTTTACTGAGCAGCGCTTAGTCCTCGGATACGTGAACTCAGGCTGGGCGAAAGCAGAGGCAATCGACGGCAACGTCGAAAAACTCGAGCCAGGGCAATGGTTTCGCTTTTCTAATTCTGCATTATGCCTTGACCGCACCAGCGCAGAAACCGCCCACATTGATTTGATTCTCTGCTCACAGGAGCTCACTCGCTTGCTTCTGGATATTGGCACAGATGCCGAGCGACTCGCAGACTTCGAACAGTTCGCCAATGGATCCGTAGCGGTGCCCTTCAACAGTGGACAGATGAATAGCCACGCATTTGAAGCCTCTAGGCAGATCGCAAACTCATCGATCGATGGACTGCGCCACCGCCTGCAACTCGAATCGAATGTGCTGTCATGGATCGCCGAAATCTTGAGCCAATCAAAAAACAGCGATCCAATCAACCGCACCCTGAATGCCAATGACCGCGATGCGATTAGTAGCATTATCGAGGAGATGCGTAATGATCCGGGTCGCGAATATTCAATCCATGACCTTTGTAAGCTCAGCTGCCTGAACGAGCATAAATTAAAATTGGCGTTCAAAAGCACCCTCGGTAAAACCGCCTTTACTTTTTTACGTGAAGTTCGAATGAATCATGCCGCCGAATTATTAAAGAATGATCGCCTTAGCGTGATTCAAGTGGCCAACGAGGTGGGATATTCAAACGCCAGCCATTTCGCCAGAGCTTTCAAAGACCGACACGGCTTGCTACCAAAAGCGTACCAATGCCTGCAAAGGCTATCATAAGTGCAGCAAACGGTCGAAATGCCGTGAGTGCCTAAGCTGTTGAGCTGAATCAGTACTCGGTCGATTCAATTAAACAACATCCGACATGCGTATGAGTTAACGGCCTCGTATCAGCAAACTACAATACATATCACAGGGATGATCGATCACATCCTTTACCGGTCCTAGCTGCACCAGCACGCCTTTGCGCATGATCGCTATACGATCAGCAAAATGACGCGCATCGGCAGGATCATGTGTGACTAAAACCCCGGTGATTTTTTTCTGCTGCAGGACCGCACGCACCTGTTCACGCAAATCCGCAGTGAGCGCTACGTCTAGGTTACTATAAGGCTCATCAAGTAAAATTATATCGGGCTTGGCGGCCAATGCCCGAGCCAGTGCGACACGTTGTCGTTCGCCACCAGACAACTCATGCGGATAACGTTCCGACTTCCCGTCCAATTGCACCAACTTCAGATACTCGTCAACGCGATCCTGGAGTTCACTTTTGGGCAACTGCCCCATCGCATACCCTAGGTTCTGAGCAACCGACATATGCGGGAAGAGTGCACCTCCTTGAAATACGAGCCCTATTCGGCGTTCTTCTGGAACCACCCAAGCTTTGTCGCTAGACAAACATCCACGATTCGTACGAATCAAGCCACGATCCGGGATTTCTAAGCCTGCGATCATGCGCAGCAAAGTGGTCTTTCCGCTGCCACTTTCACCGACTAAGGATAACAGTTCCCCTGCAGCCACACGAAATGAGACATCATGCACCGCAGGCACGTTGTTCCCTGAAAAAGATTTTGAAATATTTTGTACTTCTAACATGATTGACTGGCCTCTTTATCAACCCAGCGTTCAATCACAAGCAAGCCCCAAACCCCAAGCGCAATAATCAATAAAGAAGGTAGCGCACAGTCATAAATGTATCCCTCTTTGGCAAAGCCAAATGCAAAGGTCGCTAGAGTCTCAAAGTCACTCGGACGTAGGACTAAAGTAAGCGGCAGTTCCTTCATGATATCGATGAAAACCAAAGTGGCACAGGCCAAAACATTCACCCGCAACAATGGCCAGTGTATGCGAATCAAGCTTTGCCAGTTCCCCTGCCCAAGGGTGCGAGACGCTTCATGTAAGGTTGAACAAACACCCTGCATACTGGCATTCAATGGCTGATAAGCGACAGTCATAAAGCGCACCATGTATGCAAAACTGATGGCGAACAAACTACCACTCAGAACCAGGGATATCGAGAAGTCGGATAATAACTGGTCCATGCCGCCTAACAAGACCATCACCCCAACAGCAGTCACCACACTCGGAATCGCATAACCAAGTGTTGAAGCCCGCACCAATTTGCAAACTCGTGAATCACTATGAACTCGGACACTAAATGCTAAGAAAAAGGCAACTAAACTGAGCAAAAGCGCAGTGATGGAAGCCAAAGTCAGGCTAGTGAGTGCTTGTTTAAAAAAAACTGCAAAATTAAAGTCCTCGGTGGCAACGACAGCCCAATAGCCTAAACGTAATACTGGGAATACAAATCCAATCATCACCGGCAGCGCACAACAAAGTACCACGCCCCAAGCACCTCGCCATTGCAGCCGAACGCGTCGATGCGGAAAGTTGGCCTGCGCGCCTTCAACATATCGCAGGCGTTTCCGTTGCCAGACCTCGATGGCTAATATTACAAATACGATCACCACTACAATCACCGCTAAACGCAGGCCCGAGGCGCGATCTCCGAGTCCAAACCAAGTGCGGAAAATACCTTCAGTCAATGTCGGCACTCCAAATAAATTTACCGCGCCGTATTCATTTACCACCTCCATGACAATCAGGCTCAGACCGGCAATCAAAGTCGGTCGCGCCATGGGCAAGGCAATCCGTCTAAAAATCGAGCTCGGACGTTTTCCAAGCATTCGACCTGCCTCAAAATAAACCCCCTGCTGCTTGGAGAAAGCAGAGCGTAAACCCAAATACAAATAAGGATAAAGCACTGAGCTTAGCAATAGGATCAGCATACCATACCGCACCAAGCGCTCGACCCACTGCGAGGCATCAAATCCCCACACCTGACGAACTTTAATAATTAGCGGAATCGACCATTCTAATACATCAAAATAAGTAAATGCGGACGCAAAAGTCGGCACTGCCAGCGGCATGACCAATGCCCACTTCCAAAAACCTCGTGTAGGAAACTCGTACGTGGCCACAAACCATGCCGTCGGCAGCGCAAAGAGAATACTGACCAGACTCACGCCTAACACGAGAATCATGGTATTCAGCAGATAGCCAGGCAGCACCGTGCTCACCAAATGCTGCCATTCTTCGGTGGGCTGAAAAACTCCTATAAAAACAGCAATTAGCGGAGCGAGTAACAACAGCGCGCACAACACCACTAAACCCGACCACAGATCGATTCGCTGCCCTCTCCTACTTTCGGACCGTACAGTTACTCCCATCCGGCCTGATTGAAACAGCGTATTGCATCTGCATTCAGCTCGCCCAATCGAGCCAAGCTGATCGGATCGGCCTTAAATGTCCCCCACTGCTGCAGTAGCGGCGACCATTTAATATCCGACACGACCGGGTATTCATAGGTAGCGCCGGTGAAGGCCGACTGCGCTTCATCCGTCGCTAAATACTCTAGGAATCTCTGTGCTGCTTCGACTTGATCACTCCCGGCAACCACCCCAGCACCACTGACATTCACATGGGTGCCGCGTGCCGCTTGATTCGGGAAAAAAACCTTCAACTGTGCGGCGACAGCACGATCTTTCTGATTATCCGAATTTGCCAACAGCCCAAGGTAATAGGTATTGACGATTGCTACATCCGCTAAGCCAGCAGCGACCGCACGCATTTGATCACGATCACTTCCTTGCGGTGGACGCGCCATATTTTTACGGACAGCCTTCGCCCACTGCAACGCTTGCTGCTTGCCGTTGGCGTCGATCATAGAAGATAGCAAAGATTGATTATATACATTTGCAGAAGAGCGCACAAGCAGCCGCCCACGCCATTCAGCACTCGCAAGGTCTTCATAAGTACTCAGTTCATCCTCACTGACACGGTCCGGCGCATAAACAAGCACGCGTGCACGCTGAGTAAAACCAAACCAATAGCCCTCAGGGTCACGCAGGTTGGCAGGCACGCGCTGTTCCAAGAATGGCGACTTTAGCGGCTGTAACACACCTGCCTCGCGCGCCTGATGTAAACGTCCCGCATCTGAGGTAATCAGAATATCTGCGGGTGTCTTGTCCCCCTCGGCCTTTAAGCGCTCGAGCAAAGCACCCGCCTTACTTTTAACCACTTTAACCTCAATGCCAGTCTGCTCAGTGAATTTATCAAACAGCAATACATCACTTTCATAATGTCGGTAACTGTAGATCGTCAATGCATCTGCCAGCGATGCTGAGCAGAATAAAAATAGACTGAGAGTGTAAAGGACGAGCGCTTTCATTGTGATAAAAAAGAATAAGAACAAGGGCATAGCCCACTGTGCGAAAATAACAAGAATAACAAAAAATCACCCAAAAAACTACCCCATTAAGGAGTAAAACAACTCCATCGCGGAGATAAATTAAGCCTCGAATTACCTAAATCAGCTAATTTTGCTCCGCGCTCGGGTAGAAACTGGAGCAGTCATGTGCTAATATTCGTCACAAAATACCGAGCTGATAGGCTTGCTTCCGAGCAAATCAAACTATGAGATTCTGTCTCAACTCCAAAGAGCCCGCCATGGAAATCCACAAACACATCTATATCAACAGCTTTGCCATCCTTAGCCTCGCGATTTCGGCATCTGGATCGGTCGCCCTCGAATCCACCCGCACTGTGGTGAAAGAGTGGGTTGCTACAGAAAAAGCGTGCTCCAGTGAAGCCATCCTATGGCAAGAAACTCAAATCCTGCTGAATGACCTCACCCAAGTCACCCACGCGGAGATCGCGACACTCAATCAATCAATCAAGGAAATTGAAGTGACGACGACGAGTGCGGATGCCGTGCGTGTTGATTTAGTCAACGAACAACAAACACTACAGATAGCCCGCCAGCAGATCTCAAAATTTCTCATCGCAATTGAGCCAAAGTTAACCGATTTAAGGCCGGCACTGCCCGGACCGCTTAGCACTAAACTCACCAGCCTGTTTCAACGTATTCCAAATGATTCCAGCAACACGACACTTGGGATCGCCGAGCGCATGCAAACTATCGTTGGCATTTTAAATACAATTAACAAATTTGACCGCGCCATTACCGTGCATGAGGAAATTCGTACGCTTGGCGACGGCAGTCAGGGCGAAGTGGAAAGCGTCTATGTGGGCTTAGGCGTCGCCTACTACCGCACACGTTCTGGCGACGACGCCGGCTATGGGCAACCGCACATCAGCGGCTGGCAATGGAACTCTCAACCCGAACTCTCCGCCGCAATTGCCGAAGTCATTGCGATCGCCAACAATAGCACACAAGAAGCCCGTTTCATCGCACTTCCGGTCGAGCTGCAAAATTAGTCCCTGTGATCTCTTTAAAATCCATACTCTTTCTCGGCTTTAGCTCGCTCGCCCTTGCGACTGCATCCTTCGGCCAAGATCTCGCCAGCCTACAGGCAACTCAGCAGTCCAAACTCGATGATGCCGTACGCCGTCTGACTGCACAGCGCCTGCAAATCAATGAGCAACAGATCCCATTGGCTCGCAACCTGCGTCAGCTCGAGGGACAAGCCAAACAACTGCGGAAGGCACTCAGCGAAGCACGCAGAGCAGACGACAGCCGCAGCCTGAATCTAAAAACACTTCGCAACAACGTCGAAGCACTTCGCCAAGAGTACAACTACATCACCAGCTCCCTGCTTAGCGAATACAATAGCAGCTACGAAAGTAATCTGTCAGTCGGCGAACTGGCCAATTACGGCGAAGACATTAGAGCGCTCAACCTGCTACTCGAAAATCCGGATGCCACTAGCAGTGATCGCCTCGAATCCTCGCTAAGCCTGCTCACCGACTCAGTCGATCGCATTAATGAGCTGCTCGGCGGCAAGCGTTACGCGGGACAGGCACTCAACTCCGAAGGTCGTTTAACCAATGGGCAATTCCTACAACTCGGGCCACTGCTTTATTTTAGCGGCGATGAATCAGGAATCATCGAGGAAACCAAAGCACTGCAGGCTCGTATTCATGTAATTAATACAGAGTCATCCACTCAAATCGCCGCGATCTCTGAAAGCGGCAAGGGCAAACTGCCAATGGACCTCAGCCTAGGCAATGCACTGGCGCTACAAAGTACCAAAGACAGCCTGCTGGTACACTTACAAAAAGGCGGCATCTGGGCCTATCCAATCATCCTATTTGCATTGGTAGCAACCATAGTCGCGCTATTTAAATTCGTGCAGATTATGACAATCCGCCAACCCGCACCGAATACGATCTACGACATTGCCAAGTTACTGCGTGCAGATAAACAAACTGAGGCCTTGCAATTGGCCCAAGCTCAACCGCTTCCCGCCCGTGAAATGTTGGTACAGGCAGTCGAGCATAGCGATGAGTCGATTGAACTAGTCGAAGAAGCCATGTATGAGTCGATGCTCAATACACAGCCAAAACTGGAGCGTTATTTAAATATTATCGCAGTCACTGCATCGGTCGCCCCACTGCTCGGACTACTCGGCACGGTGACGGGCATCATCAAGACTTTTAACCTGATGCGCGTGTTTGGCGCGGGCGACCCGAAACCACTCATCTCCGGAATTTCTGAAGCACTCATTACCACCGAACTGGGCCTAGTATTGGCCATCCCCGCACTGATCATCCATGCCCTACTCGCACGCAAGGTGTCTGGCGTCATGGCCCATATAGAAAAGCTCTCAGTCGCACTGCTCAATACTCTGTCTCGAAATAAATAAGCCCCGCTCACAGTGTTCAACAACCCTCACAGCCTTTATCTTGAAGCCCTACGCGTTTGGACCGCAGGGGGTTGGCTGATGCTACCATTATTAGGGTTAGCAGTCTTCATGTATTACACTGCGCTGGATCTTTACTTACGCCTAAGGATGCACTTTTTACTACGCAGTCAGGTATATCAACTCTCGGACGAGGCACTTAAATCTGCGCTCTCAGATAAATTAACACTGTTAAAACGCTTACTGCTGCCCGAGGCAAAATCGACACTTGAAGTGAGGCGTCACTTTAAACAGGTACGTCAGGAATATATCCCCGTCATCAATCGCCGCATTCGCTTCCTCGCTATCATTATTACCGCAGGACCTCTCGTCGGGCTGCTGGGCACAGTTACTGGCATGCTGGTCACTTTTAGCGGCATGGTCGGCGCGCAAGGCACTAAATTCGACAATATGATTGAAGGTATCTCGGAAGCCTTAATTACCACTCAGACCGGCCTACTGATCTCAATTCCAGCATTGGTCGTGCTGTCCTTCATTATCCAGCGCCGCAACCAACTCGAACGCTGTATTGCGCGTCTCGAATATTACAACGTGACCCTCGCCTCCAAATGAAATCACGCCGACTCATATTTTCACAATCGCAAAAAGCCGATGAAATCAATGTCTCCCCACTCATTGATATTGTCTTCATCCTGCTCATTTTCTTCATCGTCACCACCGTTTTTGTCGAAGAGACAGGCGTGGATGTGCAACGCCCGGAAGCCGCCTCAGCCAACGACCTGGAGAAAAACTCGATTTTAATCGCAATCACAGACGAGGGAAAAATCATTTACGGCGGCAACGAAATCGGCAGCAATGGAGTGCGTGGCATTGTGAAGCGACTGCTCCTGCGCGAACCGGACATGCCAGTCATCATTCAAGCCGACAAAACCGCATCGGTGGATCTGTACACCAAAGTACACGATGAAGCGGCCCTCGCGGGTGCAACCAGTATCCATTTGGCTACCACTCGCTAATGGAACAGGCACTGCCAGTCGAGCACAACAAATCCCGCGCGCCGCTCGCGCTGCTAGGTGCTCTGGTCATGTCACTGCTGGTCTTCCTCGCGATTCCGGTCACTCAGCACTTCGGGAATCCGCGTAGCGAGATGATTGAATTTCGAGAAACACTGACGATCACTCCTCCGGCACCCATGCTGCTGCCTCCCACCCCAGAGCAAGTTCAGCCAAGCGAACCAGAGCCGAAGCCTGAATTTAAACAACAATTACAAGATTTCAGCCTCAATCAGTTGGAGTTGTCCCTTAATCCGAGCATCAGTGGCGCATTAAAAATCGGTATTGCGAGCGCAGGCTTTGCGACCGAAGTCGATGCCCTCAGTGAGATTCAAAAGCTTTTCACCTTTGCAGATCTACAAAGTTCCCCGCGTATTATTAACCGCCCAAGCATCGTCTACCCGCGCGAGCTGATACGCCGCGGTATTCGTGAGGGACAGGTACTCGTCAAAATCGAGATCGACATCAAAGGGCGCGCTCGGGTACTGAAAATCGTATCTGCCACCGATCCGCGACTCATCTCAGTGGCAAAAGAAGTTATTCGTAAAGCTCGCTTCACGCCACCCAAGGTGGGCGGTGTACCACAAAAGGTACACGGCGAATGGCCCATCCTACTGCGCGCACCCTAATTAAATTTTGCATCTATTTTTGTCATGACTCGACACACCCTACTTTTCTTACTGCTGCTCTCTGGTGTTGCTCACGCATCGCCAAGCTTCGACTTGGTCGACACCAACCCCGATAGTGCCGAGTTCAAACAACGCTTCTACGGCAGCTTTGGTATTAACTCCGCGATCGAACCCATCCTTACGCAAGCAGACCGACCACTGTATGAGTCGATTGCGCCCTACCTTAAGGAAAGGCCAGAAAAGGCTATCGAGTTAGCCAAACAGGGCATCACTCAAAACAGTAATGCCGCATTCGACTATCTGGTCGGCAGCCTTTACTATATGCAAGGCAACTACAGTGACGCAGCCGCTTACCTAAATGCCGCGCGCAAAAAATTCCCTGATTTTCGTCGTGCACACCGCAATCTTGCACTGATTTACATCCAACAAGATCGCTACGAAACCGCAATCAAGCATCTACTACGCGTGATCGAGCTAGGCGGGGGGGACGGTCAAAGCTACAGTATGCTCGGCTATGCGTACCTCACCCAGGAAAAATACCAATCCGCCCTCAGCGCCTACCAACTCGCACGCATGTTCCTGCCCGACAGCATGGATGTGCGCCGCGGTGAAGCACAATGCCTACTCATGACTCAACAATTCGGTGCGGCCATCGCACTCTTCGACGAACTCATCAGCGAGCACCCAAACGAACAAGACTACTGGCTATTTCAAGCCAATGGCTACCTCTCGCAGAACCAAGTGCAAGACGCGATCGCTAATCTGGAAATTGCCCATACCATTGCGCCTCCAAGTGCATCCAGTCTCAGCCTACTCGGTGATATGTATCTCAATCAGGAGATGCATGCACTGGCGCTGAACAACTATCAAGCGGCCCTCAAGCAAGACCCGACGACGCGCCCCGAACAGGCACTCAAGCCCCTGCGCCGCCTCATGCAAACCGGCCTTTTTGATGCCGCCCGCACCTATCTGAAGCTGATCGACAGCAATCTACAGACTGCACTGAGCCCCACTCAAGCGACTGAAAAAGCCGTCATTTCCGCCCAACTAACAATTGAAAGCGGCGACCTCGAACAAGGTCTAGATCAATTACAATCGTTACTCAATGAACACCCGCTCAACGGTGCTGCACTGCTGTTGATGGCAGACGTACAGCTTGAGCGTGAAGCCTATGAGGAAGCCACTTTTTACTTCGAACGTGCCACCTCAGTGGCAGAGGTACAGATCGACGCTCTAGTGGGCCTCGCCCGCACCGCGGTCGCGCAGTCCAAGTTCCAATCTGCACTCAAGCACTTGCAAAAAAGCCAACGCATCAAGCAGCGCCCCGACATCGCGCAATTTATGGCTAGCATCGAAAAAGTAATCGCAGCGCAATAGCGCTGACGAGCTGCTGTATTTTTCACGTTGAAACGTAAGGTTCAACTCAGTGCGCCGATCAACTATAGGTCTGCGCCAGAAAAATTCCTTAATAGAGCAAATCTGCTGAAATTCCTGCATGACTGGAAAATGTCGGATGAGTGGACTCAGCAAGTGCCAAAATTAATCAAGAATACCCTGATTGGGGCAGAATCACTCCGTATCGGAGCAGATTTGCGGATCAATTCGTGCTATTATCGACTGCAGAATAACAAAACGCCATCCCACCACTGGCGTTAACAGTTAGGCGTTGCTGAAGTTCAGTCACAGCGATGCAACGCCAATCGCCACTTTTTTCTCAACAACAAACAACACTACAAATGAACACTAACACTACCAAACGATTAGCCAGCGCTACGCTTGCGATGGCCCTTACTGTCTCGGCAGTCACGGCTCAGACCGCGCAGCCCACAGCCGCCACCGAAATGGCGATCGACGAAACCGTGGTTGTCGGCAACACGCTCTACACAGATCAAGTCAACGCCCTTAAAACACCAACTCCAATCATCGACGTGCCACAGAGCCTGTCGATCACCACAGCAGATGACATCTCGGTCCGGGGCTTTAACAGCATCGGCGACATCGTCGATTACACACCAGGTGTGAACGTGTCGCAGGGTGAAGGCCATCGCGACGCGGTCGTCTTCCGCGGCGTCCGCTCTACTGCCGACTTTTTCGTCGATGGTGTCCGCGACGATGTGCAATACTACCGCCCACTCTACAATGTTGAGCGAGTCGAAATCCTGCGTGGCCCGAATGCACTGCTATTCGGCCGCGGCGGCGCTGGTGGCGTACTCAATCGAGTCACTAAAAAAGGTGTCATCGGTGAGGACTTCAACGGCTACCAACTTAGCATTGACTCCTTTGGAGC